>Ga0304730_1001600_pt1 | contig 16827 bp, 9 predicted proteins | sample M_130628_MF_Meta_FD_190474 | JGI IMG/M metagenome (GOLD analysis project Ga0304730, IMG submission 190474) | Freshwater microbial communities from Lake Montjoie, Canada to study carbon cycling - M_130628_MF_MetaG (v2) (version 2) | ecosystem: Environmental > Aquatic > Freshwater > Lake | place...
GTCTGCAGCGTGAGCCTTACGCTTTTTTGTCGCCAGATCGTGACACCATCGGGTGTCGTTTGCGGCAACCTTGTGATTGAGAACGGGTTGATCCGTGACATTGTTCCTAGCGATCAACCGGCCATGGGGGCTGAGTGCCTAGGGGATGACCTCTTGATCCCTGGGCTGGTTGATATCCATACGGACAATCTTGAAAAGCATTTTCAACCCCGTCCCGGCGCGCAATGGGATGCTGTTGGTGCAGCGCTGGCCCATGATGGCCAATGTGCAGCAGCAGGCATTACGACCGTTTTCGATAGTCTCAGCCTTCATGGTCGTAAGGAGGGGCTGGATCGTAAGGATGCCCTGGCGCCCATGATCAGCGGTGTGGACTATGCGGCAAGCCAAGGCATGCTTCGGGTCGACCATCTGCTACATCTGCGCGCTGAGGTCACCAATCCCGAACTCACCGATCTGATGGAGCCCTATCGGCACCATCCCCGTCTTCGCCTTCTGTCAGTGATGGACCACACCCCAGGCCAGCGTCAAACCGCCGACTTGAAACGCTTTGAGGAACGTATGGTCTCGTCTGGCCATGGTGCCAGTGAGGTGGCTGAGATGCTCGCCACCCAGACGGCTTGGCGCGACCAATCAGTGGCCCCGGCGAACCGCGCCTATGTGGTTGCTATGGCGCACAAGGAATCCATCGCGCTGATGAGCCACGATGATGAAAGTCCCGACCATGTCGAGGAGTCATGGGACAATGGCTGTATCGCGTCGGAATTCCCGGTTTCTATCGCGGCGGCCCGCTTGGCCCATGAGCGCGGTATGCTCAATGTGATGGGTGCCCCTAATTTCGTTCGCGGCGCCTCCCATTCTGGCAATCTGGGGGCGCGAGACTGTGCTGAGGCGGGCCTGTTGGATGTCTTGGCGTCAGACTATATCCCCCTATCCATGGTAAGGGCCGCCTTCCAACTTACCGAAGCCCCGTTCAACTGGACACTGGCTGATGCCATTGCCACAGTCACCTACAACCCGGCTCGGATCGCGGGACTGAGCGACCGAGGGGAGATTGTCGAAGGTCGGCGTGCAGATCTGGTCCGGATAGGCTATCAAAATCCAGGTTGGCCAACGGTTCGGCGGGTATGGTGCGAGGGGCGTTTGGTGGCATGACAGCGCGCTACGCGATCTACTATTGCCCAGAGGCCGATGCGCCGCTGACCCTTGCTGCGGCGACCTTTCTGGGTCGAGATGCCTTTGATCGGCCGGTCGGCCCCCGCGCGCCCTTGCCGGGACTGGAGGATCTGGATCTCGATGGTTTGACGGCTGATCCGCGTGGCTATGGGTTCCACGCCACGCTGAAGGCTCCCTTTGAATTGGCGGACGGTCGTAGCCAAGCGGAATTGGTTCATGCCCTAGATGCCTTTTGCAGGGTAACGGCTCCCTTTACGGCCCCGATTGAAGTGTCGGACATCGGCCCGTTCATTGCTTTTCGGCTAGCGGCCCCAAGCGTTGAGATGGATCAGCTACACCGCGGCTGCGTGACCGAGTTTGAACCTTTTCGAGCGCCTCTTTCTGATGCGGATCTTGAACGGCGCCGCCGTGCGCGTCTCACGGTGCAACAGGATCTTTGGCTCCAAGAGTTTGGCTACCCCTATATTTTTGACGACTTTCGATTTCATATGACCCTCACGGGCGCGATTAAGGACGACGGTCTACGGGCGAAGGTGGTGCGCGCTCTGTCTGATCGATTCGCGTCCTTTGAGGGGGAGTTCAGGTTTGAAACCCTAGCCCTTTTCAAGCAAGAGACCCGTCAGGATCCGTTCAATGTGGTAAAAATATCTCGATTTACGATTTAATAGGGAATCAAAAAATAGTGGGATAGGCCCTGTCGAGCATTCTATGCCGATGACAAGGGTGTAAAATCGATCTGCTCGTAAAAACTCTAGTATTTACAATAGAGACCTGAGCAGACGTTACAATTCAGTCATTGAACTGATAATTTCTAGTCAAATATGTGTGAAAAATTTGACATGCCGCCTGTGTAACCAAGGCTATCATTAGGCTCAGGAGGCATCCGTGCGTATTTTCAAACTTTTGGCAACTACCAGCGTTTTTTCACTAGCCTTAGGTCTATCGGCTCAAGCCGTTGCCGCAGAGGCTGCCGCCGCTGAGGCGAAGTCTGATACTGCTGGTCTCGAAGAGATCGTTGTTACGGCGCAAAAGCGTAGTGAGAATCTGCAGGACACGCCGATCTCCATCTCGGTCATGACCTCTCAAGCCCTAGAAGATCGTCACATCGGCTCGCTCGTCGATCTTGGAGACGGCGCTATTCCTTCCTTGAAGGTGGCTCCATTCTTCTCGCGTCCCGGCGCGCTGATCATGAATATCCGCGGGATCGGCGTTCTTTCTGACAGTAACCAGCCTGCACGCGACCAAGGCGTCGGCGTCTATATCGACGGCGTTTATATGGGCCGCCCGCAGGGACTGGGTGCAGCCCTCTACGACATCGAAAACATCGAGGTCCTTAAGGGTCCACAAGGCACGCTCTTTGGCCGTAATACCGAAGGCGGCGCAGTCAGCATCGTCACCAAAAAGCCAAGCGGCAAGTTCAAGCTGTCCACGACAGCAGGGGCGGGGAATTTCGGCTCCTACAAGAGCGAACTGCACCTGGATATGCCAAGCATCGCCAATGTCGCCTTCAAGCTCGATGGCGTGATCTCTGCGCGAAACGGCACGGTAACCAATCCGCTTGCCACGGCCGATGATTTTAATGGCTATGAAAGACGCGGTATTCACGCTGGTCTGCTTTGGGAGCCGACCTCTAAGTTCAGCGCCTATTACGGCTATGACAATTCCTATGACTCGACCACGACGCTCTATCAACAGCTCATCTCGCCTGGTTCGCTGAAATATGCTGCTGCGTCTACGGTCCAGATCAACCGCGCTTCGAGCGCTAATGTTGGCGTTCCTCAGCAGCCCAGCATAGGCAAGACCTCTGGTCACCGCTTAACGATGGATTTGGATATTACGGATCATCTGGTCCTAAAATCCATCACATCGAGCCGCGATCTCAGCCAAGGTCAGTATGATAATGCCTCGGCATCCGTGACCATGGTCAACCAGACCGGTGTCTTCACCGGTTTCACCTTTGCCCGTATGAGTTTGGCGCAGTTTACACAGGATCAGATTAGCCAAGAATTTCAGTTGATCGGAGATACCGAAAATCTGAAATATATGTTTGGAGCCCTCTATTATCGCGAGAACGTTCAAGATAATGCGCAGGCCTTTAATACGAACCAATTTACCGATGCTGCTGGATCGGCCTATACGACCCTGCCACTAGACTATGCCAAACAGCTCGTCGCCCGCGCCAGCCGCGTGCGTACGACCAGTAAGGGCGTCTTTGGTCAGGCGACCTACACCCCACCGATCTTTGCCAATGCGCTGCACGTCACTGCGGGTGGCCGCTGGACCCAAGACCAGAAGGAGGGACAGCTCTTCATCATCAATGGTGCGCTACCAAAAGTGAACGGCGTCTCTGCCCCCCGTGTTCTTGACACCTCTTGGAGCCGTTTCGACCCGCTCATCAACTTGTCCTATGACGTCTCTGACGATATGATGGTCTATGGCAAGTGGAGCAGCGGCTATAAGTCGGGCGGTGCCAATTCGCGTTCTCTCTTCTATGCCCCCTTCAATCCTGAAGTGGTCACCATGTTTGAGGTCGGGGCCAAGACGGAGTTTTTCGACAACCGCGCGCGCTTGAACGTCGCGGCCTATTCCGGTACCTATAAGGACATCCAACTGGACTTCAGCGCAGTGTATGCGCAGATCGACCCTGTAACGGGTAAGCTGCTAACGACCCTGCGCACGACCACAGAGACCAGCAATGCTCCAGGGGAGGGCGATCTTAAGGGTTTTGAGGCCGACTTCACCTTCGCGGTGACGGATAATCTGACCCTTACGACGAATTATGCGCACAATATTGTCGATATCCCAGCGACGAAGAACCCCTTTACCCAAGCTAACGGTCAGTTGATCACGGTGCCAATCCCAATCTATCAGGTCTATACACCTGAAAATTCCGGAAGCGTCGCCCTTGATTATGAGACCCCCCTATGGGGCGCTAAGCTGGTTGGCCACATCGATGCGAACTACGACTCTGGCTATTATGCCAACTATACGGACTCTGCCTATGACCCCGTCACTCGCGCGGTGACGGTGAAACAGCCTAAGGGTGAAAAGGCGACGGTTGTTAATGCCCGCGTCGCTCTGACGGATATTGCTACCCCTGCTGGTACGGCAACCATCTCTGTCTGGTCGCGCAACCTGCTCAATGAAGAACATCTGTTCTACAAGAGCAAGGACGCCTTCGGCACTGTCAGTGGCTTTTTCAATGACCCACGCACCTTTGGTTTGGAACTCAATCTGAAAATGTAAGGCGATTTGCCAACCCATCGGTGAATCGAAACTGGAGTGAGCGATCATGAAGCGTCAAAACCATCAGACCCTACTGCGCTTGGTTTTGGCGCTTCAAATCGCGGCCGTGCCCCTCATGGTGCGGGCGGCGGAAGTCAAAAAATCGCCGTCCGTCAATGAAAGCCAAATCGCTCACAGCAGGACCGTAGCCTTGACGGGCCAGCGGAATTTCCGCGATTTGGGCGGCTATCGCACGGCCGACGGACGACGCCAGGTGCGCTGGGGCAAACTCTATCGCTCCGGAACCTTGGCCCGCCTAACCGATCAAGACTATGCCGTCCTTACTCCCCTTGGAATTTCAACGATCGTTGATTTTCGCACTACATCCGAGCGGGCTGCGGAACCGACCAATTGGCGTGCGGGCGAGCCAGCGGTCCTGTTTAAGTCTTACGGCACAAGGGGCGAAATGGCGCTGATGGCCGTGTTAACCGCGCCTAATGCAAAACCGGCCGATGTTCGCCAAGCCATGATCGGTTTTTACCAGCAGATGCCAGAACAATATGCCGATCAGTATAGCGAAATTTTTCACCACCTTGTGTCCTATCAGACCCCGCTGCTCTTTCATTGCACGGCGGGCAAGGACAGAACGGGGTTAGCGGCGGCCCTGATCCTTATGTCGCTTGGTGTTTCGCGGGCCGATGCAGTGGCAGACTATATCTTGACCGAGAAGGCCGGAGATTTTCGGGCTACAGGGACGGGGGCCGCACCTAGCGCCGCTAACGATCCCTATGCCGCTATGCGTGCGACACAAGCGGATTTGATGGCCCCGCTCCTGCGGGCAGATCCAGCCTATCTCGAAGCGGCACTAGATCAGATCATTAAGGACTATGGATCGGTTCAGACCTTTGTCCACAAGCGCCTTGGGGTTTCCAACGCTGAAGTCGCCCTTTTGCGTGCGCGGCTTCTTGAGCCTGTCTCCTAGGTCATCTTACCCCGAGTGCTCGATAGCCGCGGGTGGGTAACTAGGTAAAGCAACTGGCTGGGTTAGGCTTGCTCAACCCTATTAGAGATATGCGTTCGCCCGTAATTCCCATTCAAATAGAATGTCGATGTTAGGAGACGCCTGAAGCAACACTGATCACGATACCATCATGTCGCCAATATTCTTGATCACATTCAACGACACCGCTATCTGCGGTAAAGCTTGTACGCTCTTCCAATAGGCCGGGTGTCCCGGATTTAACGCCTAGGGCAAGGCCTCATTGTTAATGAGGGCGCAGGGTCTCATGGCTAACCGGTTTCGGACCTGTCAGTTACGCACAAGCGAGAAAGCTCCGGATCTCCAAAATTCTAGACCTCGTCAGTTACAAAAATGGCCGACCCAAGTTTGGGCCGGCCATTTCTATTTCATCGTCTGTCTACGATTTAGAAGTTAACGCGAACGCCCATGATGTAGCGAGCACCGAAGGTCTCACCCTCAATTGGGTAAGGGCGGGTGTCGCCATAACGGATCGCCTGCTGGTTTGTCAGGTTCAAAGCATCAAAGAAATATTCGACATTCTTGTTGATCTCATAACGGATCGACAGGTCCATCTCTTCATCATCATCCCAGAAAATGTCGCCGTTGGTTTGTGGAACCAGCTTTCCATTGGCAACACCGTAGGCACCTACGCCTTGCATCCAAGCGGTACGGAACTGATAGCTTAACCGCGCCGAGAGGCCATATTTCTCATAGATCAAAGAGACATTGTAGAGCGTATCTGACGTGCCGGGCAATTTGATCTTGCGCTCGCCAATATTGGCCGGGAACAGGGCTGCATTGGTGGCCGAGTAGTATGGGTTGGCCGTGTTTGGAATGCTGACCTCTGAGTCCGTGAAGGTCGCATTGGCGCTGAAACCAAGGCCACCCAAGAAATCGGGTAGGTTGTTGTCTTCAACAACCTTGGATGCATTTTGCGCAATAGCGATTTCAAAGCCTTTCAGGTACCCGTTACCGCCGTTACGAACGGTCGATAGGGCATAGTTGGAGCGGGCAAAGCCAGGAACATCCAAATCTGTGCGACCAAACAGATCAGTCTGGCTAAACAGGACGTCCTTGATGTCCTTATAGAATGAGCCAACCATGAAATAGCCGTCATTCTTTTGATACCATTCGAAATAGGCATCAAGACCAACCGACCGTTCGGGACCTGCATCTGGGTTACCGCCCGAGATGGACTGGGTAACATCGTTGATCACGAAGTTGGGACGAAGATCGTCAAAGTCAGGGCGCGAAGCCCCAGTCGTGACGCCAAGGCGCAGCTTCATCTCATCGTTCAGATCATAGTTGATATGGGCACTGGGATAGAAGATCGTATCTTCTGATGTGGTTTGCACCAGGGTCAGAGGCGCGCTTGCATTGGCAGGCGTTAAGTTAACAAGAGCCTCACCTGTGTTTTTGGTTTGCTCTGCACGCACACCAAAGACCACATTGCCCCAGTTTTGCTTCCATGTGGCCATGGCATAACCGGCCAAAATCTCTTCAGTCACCTTATAGAGATTGAGGCTTTGATCCACATAGGAACCAATATTAGCGGCCTTGAGATTAGCGGCCAAGGCATTAACACGGTTCCTGTCGTGGTAACGGATCTGATAGCCAAGTGGCAATTTTCCAACATTGCTGCGTTCTTGGGCAATATCGCTGAAGGTGATCGGCGCACGGCCTGCGGCAGCGACTTGAGCGGCCGTCGTTGTAAAGACTTTGGAGAAAGTTTCTTTGCTGCGGTCTGTATAGGCCGCACCGAGCTTCACCGTCGTTTCGCCACTAAATATGTTAAAGTCACGCCTGGCGTCTAGGCGGCCCGTCCAAGCGGTCGTTTCGTCTTGGGCTATGCGCGAGCTGATATTCAACAATACAACAGGGAACTGCTCGATGGAGTTGACCCGCTCCCCGCGCGAGCGAACGGCCGTTGAGCCCGTACCCGTGATGACGGTGCGATAGAGGCGAACCGTATTGAAATTGTCATCGCCCAAGAGATACTCAACCGTGGGGCGCTCTGTAACTGTTGAAGGGCTGGCGAAGTTGGGCAGGGCTGGAGCGTTCGAGTTGTCGATGGATTCGGTGAAATTGACGCGTGCAGTTGCATCCCAGCCAGCGGCGCTGAAATCAGCACCAAAGGTGTTGGTGAAGATGGATTGCTCATAATCGAGCGAGTTGAAATTGGATGTGATCTGGGCACCGTAAACAGTACCTTGCTCGGGTGTGTTGCCGTTACAGATGTCAAAGGCACCGGAGTTGGTCTGAGGCGCGCGAACCGCTGGGCAGGCTGACGTTCCGGTCGCAACAGCGCCATTATCCATGCGGAAGATAAAGTTGCTGCGCAGTTCACGGTCGGTGAAGTTCGTGAAGATGGAGTTGAAGAAGAGCCGCGTCGTATCGTTCAGTTGATAGTCAACGCGACCTGAATAGGACTGGTTACCGCGCACGAGTCGATAGGGCTTGTTTTCATATTCACGGGCCCAACGGCGGTCTTCCCATCCAGGACGGCGATCGACGCTGCCGCCACCGGTCTGGTAAGGATCGGTTTCCCAGTTGTCTGTGATCTGATCGCGCTGGTAGCTCGAAGCTTCAACCAGAACGCCAAGTTTGCCGTCCATAAAGCGGTCCGATATCACGAAGGAATTGTCCACCTCAGCGTTACCGCCCAAAGCCATGATACCGGCGGAGAGTTTCACATTGGCTTTGAAGCCAGGATAGTCGAAGGCGCTGCGGGTGCGGATGTTGACGTTACCGGCGACCGTATCACCGCTCATGTCCGGTGTGATGGCCTTGGTAACGATCACCTGTGATGCCAAAACCGATGGAATATTGTCAAAGCGCGATGACCGACCTTCAGGCGAGACAACATTGATGCCGTCAAAAGAAATGGTGGTCCAGGTGTTGGGCGTGCCGCGCAGGTTCACATAACGCGCTTGGCCTTGGTCGCGCTCAATAGCAATGCCGGGCAGGCGGCCAACGGCAAAGGCGATGTTCTGGTCAGGAAATTGGCCAATAGCGTCGGCAGAGACGACCGAGACCAGATTGTCGGAGGCGCGTTGCACTAAAAGCGCGGCCCGCTCTGATTCAGCGATAGGGCGAGAGGCGCGAATGACGATTTCAGTGTCATCTGAAGGCGCTGCAGCCGCGGCTGGCGGCGTTGTAACTGCTGGTTGAACTGCCTGAGCATTGGCGCTTGCTGCTGTCAACAAAGCGCCGAGTGCGGCTGCCCCCATCAATGAGGTACGCGATAGTTTCGTTTTCATAATTAGATCCCCTAGGCGCCAGTGATTTTTTTGCGCGCTTAGAAATAGAAATAATCGAGAGTCTTTACAGGGAATTGACAGATTTATGACTAAAATATTAAGTGTATCGGCTTGTTACTACGGTATAAAAATAAGCGGCCGCAGCTTATAAAAATTCAGGGCAATTGCTGGGATTGAAGTCTTAATGCGTTGACCGAGATATTTTTTATTGATCGAAGGAACTGGCCTCAATCCTGTGGAAATGAAATAAGAGATAATGACGCTATGATATAAAGAGTGAACACCTTTAGTAAAAAAAAGGAATAGGGACGATTTTGTCCCTATTCCCATTCATTAATGCATCAATTATCCTTGGGGTAGCCCAAGGGTTAGTTAGACTTCTTCAGCATCAGAGTCGTCGGCGTCTTCAGCTTCGTCTTCTTCAGCTTCTTCAACTTCGGCGTCTTCGCCTTCATGGCCTTCTTCGAGCATTAACTCGTGCTCGCTTGCGCCTTCGGCGTGATCGTCAGATTGCACTGTGATGGCTTCGTCATGGATGGTCATTGAAAGTCTCCTTTGAATTCGCATAACCAAGTATGACTCCTGTTGTTGTCCGTTATTTAATGCCTTCAAGACGATCGCATGAATTCAAGGGGCACCAGCGGTACGTCACCTTAGCCAAACACCGGCACCGGTTTGATTACAATGTAGTTCTCGAACATCGCAGGGTCCGTTCACGGGGCGTAGGGGCCGACCCGGTGAAACAGCGGGTCTTGGAACAGCTATCTGTTCGACCCCTGCCTAACATATCATCCTAAGAAGATCGTGCAGAGGCCAAGGTCCGTTACGCCGCCTATGGGGACCCGCGTGCGGTTTGCGCTAAATTACAGTGTCGGGGAAGGTCACAGCTTTGGCGGCAGATGGGGAATTTGGGCAACGACCACCTCCCGGCGTTGCCGACTGATGCCGTAGATTATGCGTTCGCCGCGCGCACTGGTGTCCCAGGCCCAGCCTTGACCTTCAAAAGGCACAGCAATCTTGGTGACATAGTCTAGCACCACGCCTTGTTTTGGTAATCTCAGAACATACAGCTCTGGCGCGTCATGTCCGGTGACATAGAGCAGGCCATCTTCGCCCCAAGCGCCCCCAGAACTGGAACTTGCGCCCCAGGTTGCCACAACCTCTTGAGGAAACAGCCACGACTGTCGCATTTGCCACGCATCATCGAACTGGCCCAGATAGGTCCAGCGTTGATCAAAGCCAGGGGTTGTACCCTGGTCATTATAGTTGGCGAAACATGCCCACCAAAATCCAAGATGCCGAACGGCCCAAGTCAATGACCCGAGCCGAATGCCAAAACTATGGGTTGCTACAGGTTGCATCGTGGCGGTGTCGAACGTTTCCAGAGAGCTTGCCATCGGCAACTGAGGGAAGTTCGAATGCGCTAAGACCAGACGATTATTGGCAACATAGCCCGCATTAAAGTGCACGATCGCACCATTAGCGTCATCACGCCATTCCGCAACGCGTACGCCATCGGATTTGCGGTGCTTAACCACTGTACGATTGCCGATGCCGTAGAAATAGCTGGCATCGACTGCAGCGGCTTGGTTGGCCTCTGGCACAGGCCAACGACGCAGCTCCGTTGCCGTCAGGCTCGCTGGCGAGGTTAATTCAGCGCTCGAAGCGGCTTTGGCTCCAGAACCTAACAGCGTAAGTGTCGGAACTGCCAACGCAGCATATTCCAGAAAGTGTCTTCTCGTCCAAGGTTGGGGCATCAGAACTTCTTTGCGACTTCAAAACTCCAGCTGCGGCCACTCAATAGTGATTGGCTGACACCGGCATCGTAACCGAAAGCACCGGATGTTAGGGGAGGCGGCTCATCTGTGAGGTTAGCAATCGACAGCCTTACCCGTGTTTGGGCGAGCCAAGTTGGTGATTGGTTCTCAAATTTATAACCGATTGATAGATTATAGGTCACGACCGGATCAATCACGAGGCGATAGAGTGTGTTACCGGCGGTGAAAAAGGGTTCGATGTAGGACGGCTTACCAAGGCTATCATAGATGGCCTGGGTCGTCGTAGCGCCGGAATCATGTGTTTTGCCGACATGATAGATGCCAAGGCCGACATTCCATTCATCCTTATCCCAGTTGATATTGGTCGTGCTGCGCCACTTTGCGGCACCATCGGCATAAAGCCCCTCGTTCTGGGTCGGTGCAACATTGGCTGGCGAAAGAATGGTGCGCGAGCGATCCAAGTAGCTCCAGTCCGACGTGACTAAGAGGCGGCCCCAAGACTGGCGTGGCATCGCATAGCGAACACCAAGGTCCACACCCTGATGTTGGCTTTTTGACAGATTCAGGAACGGTTGGTAGCGCGCGAAGATACGTCCTGCGGGTGCGGCGGGGTTGGATGGGTTTGCCGCGTTATAGGCCGCAAATGCAGCGCGATCTTCTGGTGTTAGGGCGTAACGCTGGACGTTGAGATCGCCGCGATAGGTCGCACCCGTTCCAACATCGATCTGGTTGACAGCCACACCTGCGGCAATCTGAGTGCGTGTATAGGCCCGCAACAGCGCCGTGTCGCTTGCGTCGATCTGAGCGGTGCTGCGCTGCCCAAGCAGGTTGGTACGGTCAATTTTCCAAATATCAGTGGTGAGGCTAAGACCCTTGATGCCGGGAACGTCAAACACGATGCCGTAGGTCGTGCCTTTAGATTCCTGCGGCTTTAGGTCCGGATTGCCGCCAAAATAGGTGCGCTTGACATAGGGACCCTCGTTTAGGAACGGATTGCGATAGGCGTCGATATCGCCTGCACCAGCGGTGATGGACCAACGTGGGCTCGTATTAAGCGCTGCTAGGCTTGGTGCCATGAAGCCTTCATTATAGGAGCCGCGCACCATCAGCCAAGATGCCGGTCGCCAGTTCACGCCAACCTTCGGTTTCGTGGTTTCACCGAAGTCGCTATATTTCTCGAACCGCGCTGAAGCGGTCAATTCAAGGCTGTTGACCAAGGGTATGCCGCGCTCGGCGTCAACCAGTGGCACCACTGTTTCGGCGTAGGCACTGGAGACTTCACGCTTTCCAAACACATCCGGACGGGGTGGGTGGAGCAGGTAATCATTGTTTTGCGGATCTAGGCCCGAGGATGCCGGGTTCTCTCCGCTGAAGGGCGGGCGAACATCGCTCAACTCCTCGCGGCGAAATTCCACACCGAAGGCAGTTTTCACATCGCGGCCGAAAAGTGAAAACAATGTGCCGGAGGTCCGCAAATCGGCGCTGGCGATAGAGCTTTCAGCGCTGCGTGAATAGACTTCAGAGAAGGAATCCACCACAGACTGCGGATTGGTATAGGGCTGATCAGCGACCACCACCCCATTGGCCACTCGGAACGTATAGCCAAACGGGTTGTAGGCGCCAGTGTCGGTGCGCGCAATCGCCGCCTGGAGCTTGCTTTCGCGGATGTCAGGGAACGCATCATCAGTCCCGCTGACCTTATTGTAGAATAGCGAGCTCTCCCACTCCCAGCTGGTACCAAGCTTGCCACGCAACCCGCCGACGATCCTGAAAACGTCAGCTTTGGTTTCGACACTTTCTGAGGCCAGGTCCCTAATGGTGAGCTGTGTGAAGCTGACGCTACGCGGCGTGCCCACGACGCGCGCGGTGCCGTCGGCATTAGGGGCGCCGGTAGGGTGGTAAAAGCGCGAGCCATAGGGGTTGAACCGGCTGTCAACGGGCATCACCATGAGTTGGTCTGACGTTGGCGCATTCAGTGCCAATGGCTGGCGCTGCATGGTGGATGAAGAGCCGTAATAGCCAAACTCCGAGAAGGCGGTGAGCCGCGGAGTGATATCGAATTCCGCCGTCACAAAGGCATTGCCACGGGTGGTCTTCGGGGATGCAAATCCAAACTGATTCAAATCCAAGAAGAATTCTGGGTTGGTCGTGCGGCTCGGCGCGGCTGAGGTCAGCGCTGGCGTACCGTTCACAGGCCGAAAGTAGTTATTGGCTGTGGATGTTCCAATTCGGAATGTGGGCCAAAAACCGCGCGCAGATCGCGCATCGAAGGGGCCACCCAAAACGTTAAACGGGGCCGGTGCGCGGTCAACGTTCAAAGAGGTGCGACTAAAATCTCGCTCAGTCAGCAGCGTGGCGTCGCGCGAAAGCCCTTCGACTGTGCCGAACAAGCGTCCTTTGTCGTCTGCGAAGCGGGTTCCGAAGGTTACAGCGGCCTGCGCGCTCTCGCCGCCGCCCGCTTCAGGTTGGCTATAGCGCAAGAGCGTCTCGACACCTTCGAAATCGCGTCTCAAGACGTAATTGATCACGCCGCCAACCGCATCAGAACCGTAGACTGAGGATGCACCGTCGCGCAGGACTTCGATCCGCGCAATTCCCTGGGTCGGGAGATGGTTGATGTTGACCGCCTGCGACAGGCCTGCGGTGAACGGATTGATGGCCATGCGGCGGCCATTGATCAGCACCAATGTTGCAGTTGCGCCCATGTTGCGCAGGTTCAAGTTGGCATTGTCACCGCGCGCACCGGAAGAACCCAAACGGGTCTCGTTCTCAGGCAAATTGGTTACCGATGGTAAAGAGGTCAGCAACTCGGACGGCAGCAACGCTCCGCGCAGTTCGATGGCACGCTCGTCTAGCACGGTTATGGGGACCGTCGTTTCAACGTTTGAGCGGCGAATGTTGGAGCCTGTAACAATAACTGTTTCGACTTCGGGGACAGGCTGTTCACTGACCTGCTGAGCGGCGGAAAATTCCACACAACCTAGGCTAAGGATCGCCGCTGCAGCGACCGTGTCAAACAAGCGAGCGGGACGCCTTAGAGACTGTGACATGACTTTCCCCGGAATTTTCAATAGTGGTTCTGCTTACGGAGCGCTTGTGACGCTGGTACGAACGACGGATGACATTTCTGTGGTTTTCATGAACAGAACTTGGGCGCAAAAAGCGCATTTGTTCAGCGTCTGTCCATCACCATCGGCACCTTAGTTTTCTAATGACAAATGCCAGCTCTCCGCGCGCCGCGCGTCAGCTTTGAGACCAAAACTCTTCTCTGAGCAAAAGCTGTAAAGATGCTGACGATAAACAGCGGCAAGAGGTCGCCTTGCGCCAGCAAGTGGCGGCTTTGCGACGAGCGATTAGTCCGTTCGGGCGGAAGGACACGGGCTTCGCCAAAACGGCCATCGCATCGGTCGCATCTGGGCACCCTTCAAGCGATGACGTTTAGTGTCGTCAAAAGCCTCGGTCCGGTTTTTCCCATTCCATAATTATAAACCAGGGCGCGCGTCGGTAACGAGCGACACGGCCAGGGTCGCCGCCTGTGGGTTCTGGTTCCAAAAACTGGCGCAGTATCAGCCCCTGGGAAAGGAGCAGCGACATATAGGTGCTGAGCGGACGATGCCAGTTCTCAACGCGAACGGCGTTGCCGAAGGTCACCCAGGCGGATCTAGGTTTAAGATAGTGATCAAAACTGAAGCTGCTTTGCCCATCGGCGCCCTTGCGCCAGCCCAGTTCCATGCCCGCAGTTATGAAGGCGGACAGATTCGCTATCAGCAGCACGCCGCCTGGACGCAGCACCCGAACCATTTGCGAGATGGCAAGATCCAGCTCGGCTATGTCGATCAAGGATAGGTAGCTGACCACTAGGTCGAATTCACCATCCTCGAAGGCCAGCTGTTCGGCCACGCCAATTTGGTAGTCGCCCTCGGGGTCGCGCAACCGGGCCTGGTCGATCATGGCTTGGGTGGGATCCACCCCTACAGTTTCTAGGCCCAGCGTCTTCATCATCCGGCAAAATCGCCCCTCGCCACATCCCACATCCAGGGCACGCACAAACGCACCCGACTGGATCTGCTTCATCATCTGGTCGTCCAGCACAAACTGTCGTCCAAAATCTCCGTGATCGCCCATGTCTGCGATCCAGGCGGCCGCAGAGTCTTCCCACCCGCCAGTCACGACTGCTGCCCCCACATCAGGTCGCGCTCGAAGCCTCGGCGCTCACATCCTGCGCATTATCGTCAAAGGAGGCATGGGCCGATGCGCAGAGCTGGAAATACAATCCCCCCGACCGCAGCAATGTCTCGTGCGATCCCTCTTCCAAAATACGTCCCTGCTTCATTACAACGATCCTGTCGGCGTCGCGGATGGTTGCCAGACGGTGTGCGATCACAATGCAGGTCCGCCCCGCAAACAACACTTTCAGCGCCTTTTGGATCGCGCTTTCTGTGAAGCTGTCGATATTGGCCGTGGCCTCGTCGAGAATTAGGATCTGAGGATCGGCCACCAGAGCTCGCGCAAAGGACAAGAGCTGCCTTTGACCCATGGAAAGGTTTCGGCCTCTCTGTCCTAGTCTCGTCTGGTAGCCATCCGGCAACCGTCTGATGAAATCATGGGCGCAAACAGCTTTAGCCGCAGCGACAACATCTTCAGTGGTGGCTTCAAGGGTGCTGTAGCGGATGTTTTCCTCGATAGTCCCGGTGAACAGAAATGGTTCTTGCAGCACCATGGCGATCATCCTCCCGAGGGAGTTTAGGGTCACATCGCGGACATTGTGGCCGCCCACCAGCACCTGACCCTGATCTGCGTCGTAGAAGCGGTGGGCTAAGGAAATGATCGAGGTTTTTCCCGAGCCTGTGGGCCCCACCAGGGCCACCACTTCGCGAGGCTCCACCTTCAAGCAGATGTCATGCAAAACTGGCCGTTTGGGGTCATAGCCGAAGGTGACATTGCGAAACTCCACCGTCGGCGGCTCGCCGTGAAGGGCAACCGCGCTTGGTACGTCTTGGATGGCGACGGGCACGTCCAGCATTTCAAAGATCCTGTGCGCCGCCGCCATCGCGCGCTGCATCACCGTGTACTGCATCGACAACATCCGGACTGGCTCGAAGAATCTTTGTAGGTAAAAGATGAAAGCGACCATCACGCCAACCTCAAGGCGACCGTCTAGCACCGCCCCACCACCAACGATTATTACAATTGCCATGGCAAACCCGGTCAGAATATCGACCGTCGGGGTCATGATCTGGGTCATCCATGCGGCCCCGACCTGGGCGCGGAAGTTATCGTGCGCCTTTTCCTTATAAAGCTCGAAGTTTATGGCTTCGCGGCGGTTCTCCTGCACGGTGCGCACACCATTGATGTTCTCGGCCAAAGCCGAGTTTGCCGTGGATGAGGCATCGCGCGCGCCCAGAAAGCTTTTCTTCGAATAGGGGAGCCAGATGGCACGAACGACCAACATGGGCGGAAGCACCGTGAGGGTCAAAAGTCCCAGCCTCCAGTCCATGCTGACAAGTACCACTGAGATCCCGATCAGCATGACAAGGTCGCCAACAGCCCCTGTCGAAGTTTCAAGCAGGTCCTGCAAGGTGTTCACGTCGCTCTGCAGTCGGGACATGATCCGGCCGACATGGGTCTTGTCGGTGAAGGATAAAGATATGTCCTGGCAATGGGCGAAAAGCTTGCGGCGAATATCGAAAATCACACGCTGGGCCAACCTTGCAGACAGCCACTGCTCCAGAAATGAGGTCACCAGGTAGACAATTACCAGTCCGACAAAAGCCACGATCGCCAGGTCCAGCATCGCTTCTTGGCGGACCACTGCTGCGTTTACGGCCTTGCCGATTATGGCTGGTATCGCCAATTGCGTCATGGCCGCCGTCAGTACCGCGACCTGAGCCCAGATGAAGGCTGGGCCATGGGGTTTGAGAAAGGCGAGGAACCGGTGGATCACCTTGGTGTCAAAACTTGCGAAGGCGACATCGTCTTCCGCGACGCCGAGGGTGGCGCGAGGTGCCCGGGCCCTAGGTTTGGGATTCTGGGCCGCAGCTTGGAGAGCGTCTGGTGTCATACGGCATCGTCGCCTGGTGTGAGTTGATGTGCGTCCAGGGTGGCTGCTTGTGACTGCATCCGAAAGGTTTCGGCATAGGTCTTTCCAAATGCGACAAGCTGTTCATGCGTGCCCCGCTCGACGATGCGCCCCGCCTCAAGGACGACAATTTCATCGGCGTGCATCAGCGATGACAGGCGGTGGGCGATGATGATGGTAGCCTTGGTGCCGGTAGCCCCGGCAAGGGCGTCGCGTACGCGCTGTTCGGTGACCGAATCTATGGCCGCAGCGCTGTCATCGAAAATGATCACCCCCGGCTGAGGCGCCACG
>Ga0304730_1001605_pt1 | contig 16798 bp, 16 predicted proteins | sample M_130628_MF_Meta_FD_190474 | JGI IMG/M metagenome (GOLD analysis project Ga0304730, IMG submission 190474) | Freshwater microbial communities from Lake Montjoie, Canada to study carbon cycling - M_130628_MF_MetaG (v2) (version 2) | ecosystem: Environmental > Aquatic > Freshwater > Lake | place...
CTTCTCCAGCGAATCGTTTTCTTTTACGTTAATTATAAGCATGTTAAATTTTTATTTGGGTCACAAAAATAGATGTTTTTATCGATAAAGGCAAGTTCTTTTAATCTTTCAAAATGTTTCTTGAGATAACGAGTTTTTGAATCTCACTTGTGCCTTCTCCGATGGTACAAAGTTTACAATCTCTGTAGAATTTTTCTACTGGGAAATCTTTCGTATATCCATAACCACCAAATATTTGAACGGCTTCATTGGCGCAATACACACTTACTTCTGAAGCGTAATATTTTGCCATCGCTCCTTCTTTTGTCATGTTGAGGCCTTTGTTTTTTCTGTCGGCTGCTTCTTGAGTTAACAACTCTGCCGCATCAATTCTTGTCGCCATGTCCGCCAATTTGAACGCAATCGCTTGGAAACTTGAAATGGGCTGACCAAACTGTTCTCTTTCTTTGGAGTATTTTAGGGCTGCTTCGTAGGCTCCTTTTGCGATACCCAACGACAATGCGGCAATTGAAATTCTACCTCCATCGAGGATTTTCATGGCTTGAATAAAACCATCGCCGATATTACCAAGGATATTGGTTTCTGGAACTCTGCAATCTTCGAAAATCATTTCTGCAGTTTCGCTGGCGCGCATGCCCAATTTATTTTCTTTTTTACCTCCTCTGAACCCGGGAGTGCCTCTTTCTAATACAAATGCAGTAATACCCCTGGAGTCGAGTAGTTCGCCGGTTCTAGCCAAAACCACAGCGACATCACCAGTGATGCCGTGGGTGATCCAATTCTTTGAGCCGTTAAGTACCCAATGGTCTCCATCTTTTTTGGCAACGCATTGCATACGCAAAGCATCTGAACCCGTATTGGCTTCCGTTAAGCCCCATGCACCGATCCATTCAGCTGTAGCCAATTTAGGTAGCCATCTTTGTTTTTGTTCTTCGTTGGCAAAGGCTAAAATATGTCCTGTGCATAGGCTATTGTGGGCTGCCATCGACAATCCAACGCTACCACAAACTTTCGCTAATTCTTCAATGGCCGCAGCATATTCAAAATAACTCAATCCGGAACCATTGTATTTTTCGGGTACCAAAACACCCATCAAACCCAATTCACCTAGTGCCTTGAAAATGTGAATGGGGAAGGTTTGAGATTCGTCCCAATCCATCAAGTGCGGACGTATGTTTTTGTCGGCAAAATCGCGTACGGTCTGTCTTACCATCGATACGCTTTCACTTTCTTGGAAATTCATCATATTTAGTACATCAAAGATATTAAAGGCTGACCTTAATTTGTCACGGCGGCACTGATTTCTTTTAAGTAATTTGTGGGCTGTCCTTTGTCTTTAATGGGCAGAGTTTATTGGGTATTTTGAAATAGCAGATAAGGTGCTATTTTTGATTTTTCCTCAGGTGAAATCCCTTTCATGGATTCCCATACTTGCATGGTCAAATGAGGATGTTGGGTGAGAAATGGCCCCAGAATTTTGGCTTTGCCGGGCCCCACGTATGGATGCTTATAGAGCTGTTTGAAATCCACTTTTTCATTGAGCATCACAAGTTTGGTCTTGTCGATCGCTATTTGAGTCATCATTACCTCAATGAGCGTGGTGTCGATTTTAGGAATTTCCATCAATTGGCCAGCCGAATAAAACCCGCCAATCTTTTCTCTAAATCTCAGTATTCTCCTTGCGATTGAGGGCCCAATTCCGGGTAGTTCGTCGAGACTTGCACTATCGATCTGGTTTATGTTGATGTTTGATGGGAATGGATTTTTACGACCAACAATTTTTTCGAGTTGGGGTTGCAAATATTGCAATTGATTTTTTCCTTCTTGCGATTTTCGCAATTCTATCAAAAGGGCGAAGGCCAATTTATTGGATAGAGGTTTTGGATATTTCGAATTTGCACTCCAATGCTCGGTTTTGTATTTCCCGTGTTGAGAATCCCACTGCGTTCTATATTTATACCTATTGTATTTACTTCGATAACCCTTCGATAATTCTGGAAGCCCCTTTGGTGCTTGGATTTCAGATAAGGTCTTTGTCCTTTGGGCCTGGGAATGACATCGAACAATGCCAATAATAGAAAGGGTCGTTATGGCGAACCAGAACGACCCTTGAGTAATATTTTTTCGTAATCCTAACACCGCTAACCTGTCCAAACGACAGGAGCGAAATTAGGCGAAGACGGCCAAATTTTCTTTGCGATATTCGCCAGAGTCCAATTTGTTTTTGATAGATTTAAAAGCGTCGATTGTTTCTTTCACATCCTCTAGAGAGTGAACAGCGGTAGGGATCAAACGCAAAATAATCATACCTTTTGGCACCACTGGGTAAACCACGATACTGCAGAAAATGTTAAAATTCTCGCGCAAATCGAGGGTAAGGTGAGTGGCCTCGGGGATCGTGCCATTCAAAACAACAGGCGTAACTGGGGTTGTTGTGATTCCGATGTTAAAACCGGCATCTTTCAATCCGTTTTGCAACGCATTGGTTATGGTCCACAATTTATCCTTTAGTTCAGGCTGCGTGCGAATCATTTCTAATCGTTTGATAGAACCAACTACCAACGGCATCGGCAACGCCTTTGCATAGATTTGAGAACGCATATTGTAACGTAAGAATTTAATGACGTGTGGTTCAGAAGCGATAAAGGCCCCAATACCCGCCATTGATTTGGCGAAAGTTGAGAAATAAATATCAACGCCCTCGGTAACGCCTTGCTCTTCCGCAGTACCCGCACCCGTTTTTCCCATCGTTCCGAAACCATGCGCATCGTCAACGAAAAGGCGGAAATTGAATTTGCTTTTTAGCTCAACGATTTCCTTCAATTTTCCTTGAGATCCGGTCATTCCGAAAACACCTTCGGTAATTACTAATATCGCACCACCGGTGGCTTCAACCACTTTGGTAGCACGTCTGAGTTGTTGCTCTAAACTTTCAATGTTGTTGTGGTTGTAAACAAAACGTTTACCCATGTGAAGACGAACGCCATCGATGATACAAGCATGCGATTCTGCATCGTAAACGATCACATCGTGGCGATCAACCAAAGCATCAATAGCGCTCAAAACACCTTGATAACCATAGTTCAATAGAATACAATCGGGTTTTTGAACAAAACTGGCAAGGTCGCGCTCCAACTGCTCATGATAATTGCTGTTTCCGCTCATCATTCGCGCTCCCATAGGATAGGCCATTCCGAATTGTGCGGCGGCATCCGTATCGGCTTTCATCACATCCGGGTGATTTGCCAAGCCCAAATAGTTGTTTAAACTCCAGTTGAGGCGTTCTTTCCCGCGGAAAATCATGCGCGGACCAATAGGGCCTTCTAATTTCGGGAAAGTGTAATAACCGTGTGCGTTGTCGGCGTGCTGACCCAAAGGACCCATACGCTCATGCAGTTTGTCGAATATGTCTCTCATGATAATTGACTACAAATAGATTGATGCAAATTTAACAGTGTAATTATAATAATCGTTTAGAAGTTGTTCTCCGTTTGTGAATAATGTAAAATCGACGTTTTTATTCGTGAAATGTCACTAAGTAACTCAATTTATCGACCCACAATAAACACGCAAGGGCTTTTGCCTAGGGTTTCCACCTTTCGTTTCCAGGCGCTGATGGGCTGCGTTAGGATATGTTCTGCTGGTCCTTGTAAGTCTTTGGCAATGCAAAGCAGCATGTCTTGGGGGAGGTTCTTGCAGAAAAACTGTAGCAACCTATCGGTGCGATACGGTGTCTCGATAAACAAATGACTGTGTTTGTCGGTGGCCTTGTTGTTCAATAGCACCGTGAGTTGTTTGAGTTCGTTTTCGTTGATGGGCGGATAGCCGTGAAATGTGAATGTTTGTCCGCTGAGTCCGCTTCCTGCCAAGGCGAGCATCAAACTATTGGGTCCCATAATCGGTTTGATATCCCATCCGCGTTGATGTCCGATTTTCACCAACATCGCCCCTGGATCGGCAATACATGGCATGCCTGCTTCAGAAGCCATTCCTATTAATTTGGTGTTTTGGATGTCTTTTAGAAACGCTTCCAATTCCTTCTGAGGCGTTCTGGTGTTGAGCTCAAAAATATCGAGATCGTTCAAAGGGATACCCACTTTGAGGCTGGAGAGGAATCGACGTAAAGTTCTCGCATCTTCAGCAACCCAATGTCGGATTGGGGTGATTGCGTCAATGTATTGCGGCGTATTCATCCAAAGCCAACTATTTTCGCCAATGGGCAGCGGCACTAAAATAAGTTGTGTGTTATTGCTTTCTGCGTTCCCCTCGGCGTATTCCTGCTGCAGTGGAGTTAATTCAGAGTTCTCTAGATTTGAATCGTTGATGTTTATGTCGTCCATTGCCGCAAATTTCACCTTTATCGATGTAAGTCTATAATTTATCTTTTGTCCATGGAAAATTGTCATTTAACGGTAAGCAAAATTTATTCGCTCGGGTTTATCAAGTAACTTTGTGTCGTGAGTTTTATAAATCGACTGAAAGCGCGTTGGAACGTGCAGAAAGCATGGATGGTTTGGGTGATCTTGTTGGTATTTGCCTTAACAGGTTTTACGGTGATGTATCTAAAGAAATTCGTGAAGCCTTATTTGGGTGAAGATTGGTGGGTTGATATGGTCTATTACATATTGATACTGCCTGTTTACAATCTGCTATTGTTGTTCTATGGATTTATTTTCGGACAGTTCAAGTATTTCTGGGCTTTTGAACAGCGATTTTTTAAACGAATGTTCGGAAGAAACAAATGATTACACGCGAATCCGTTCTCAAAGCGCTATCTCATGTAGACGATCCTGATCTAAAAAAAGATTTGGTGACCTTGGGTATGATTGAGGATTTGGTGATTGGCGATAAAATTACTTTTACCATCGTATTAACCACGCCTGCATGTCCGATGAAAGACATGATGGTGAACGCTTGTAAAACAGCCATTCGAATGATGGTTGATGCAAACGTTGAAGTGGAAGTAGCAACTACGAGTCGTGTAAAAGGAAGCATTCCACTGTCTGAAACTTTGCCCGGCGTAAAACACGTTATTGCGGTTGCTTCTGGTAAGGGTGGCGTAGGCAAAAGCACATTGTCTGCTAGTTTGGCTTTAGCCCTCAGCGGTATGGGTGCCAAAGTAGGTTTGTTGGATGCCGACATATATGGTCCGAGTGTGCCCACCATGTTTGGGATTTCATCTTCTCCAGAAATGTACATGAAGGGGGAAAAGCAAATCATGATTCCTGTAGAGGCGAAGGGGGTGAAATTGTTGAGTATTGGTTTAATGACATCCCGCGGTCAGGCAATTGTTTGGCGTGGACCGATGGTTTCTTCGGCCTTTAAGCAGTTTGTGCAGGATACGGACTGGGGCGATTTGGATTACTTAATCATCGACTTGCCGCCAGGAACTGGGGATGTGCAGTTGAGTTTGGTGCAGAATGTGCCGCTAACGGGTGTGGTAATCGTGACAACGCCTCAAGAGATGGCTTTGACCGATGCGCGTAGGGCGATGGGTATGTTTTCGATGGACGCCGTCAACAAAAAAATCCTAGGTGTGGTGGAGAATATGAGTTACTTCACGCCAGAGGATGCCCCCGATAAAAAATATAAATTGTTTGGCGAGGGTGGTGGAAAAGCGCTGAGCGAAGAATATGGCGTTCCATTTTTGGGAGAATTGCCACTGAATCCAGCCTTGATGAAATTGATTGATGAAGGCCATTTGACCTCGGATGCTATCGAATTAAAACCCTATTACCAAGTGGCGGGTGCATTGGCTCAGCAAGTGAGTATGTTGCAAATCACAAAATAATATTACTTTTGCTCACCATGAGTGAAATCAATCAGCAAGTAGAACAGGTTCTGGAAACCATGCGTCCGTATTTGCATGCTGATGGCGGCGATGTGGAATTGGTGGAAGTGAATGAGGAATTAGATATCGTTCTGAGATTGACAGGCGCTTGTAGCACTTGTAGCATGAGCGAAATGACAATGACGGCGGGGATTGAAGAGAGTTTGAGAAGAGCCATTCCCAATATTGGAAAAATTACTGCATTAAAAAATTAGTCATGTTTATCCGCCTTTGGATTGCCTTAAAAAATTGGGGTGCATCGGAGGGAAAGCCATTTTTGGGCATACAGGCCTTGGGGATTCCGATTGTGGCGCTGGTTTTTTTGACGATTCGCACGCAGTTTGGTAACGATACTCGTTTGTATTCTCTGTTATCCGCTTCGCCGCCGAATTGGGATTGGATTGTCGCCTGTTTGATTTTAATCGTGTATGCCGCCGATTTTATCTCTGATGCAATTGTCTGGGATAGAATCGGTGTGAAATTCACTGCTTGGCAGCTCGTTTTGGCGGTTGGGTGGATATTATTTGGCAGTTTTATTCTTTTGATGTTAACGGTTGTCTTGCCTCTGTTGGGCTTTGATACGTTCGATAAAAAGGCTCTCCTGGATTTGCTATGGAGTCTTCGCTATTTGGTTTTGGGAGGGTTGGTGTATTGCTATTTCAAATGGCGAGGCGGTTCTGTCCTTGCTTTTTTTGGCCCAGTTTTGATAGCTTTCGTCTTTGTTGCGGCCGTCTTTGGTGGGTTGCCATCGGTCGGATTTATATCGTTCTGGCTTCAAGGATTTTGCATCTTCCTGTTGAATATTTTATTGATGCAATACTTCGAAAAAGACAAAGATGCGGTATCCCAAACGCCCAATTTATGGCTTTTGAAGTGGAGTAGAATCATGCCGATGGTCATCGTTTTGCTGATTCTTCTGATCACCGCTGGGTGTGTTTTTAATGATTTTAATGGGAATAATTTCGATGGCAATAAATTCGGAACAATTTTGTTGTTAGCGATTTACGGGTTGATGTTCATTTTACCAGGGGCGTTTAGATTCGCCCGTTGGTATCGGGTTTTGATCGATAGCGCCTTGATTTTGTGGCTAATTTAAGCAGCGCGATGTTTCGCTTTTGCAGCCAAGTGTAGCAACAGGAATCCCAGTACGGCGGCGGTTGTACTACCGATCAAAATGCTGATTTTCCCTAGATCGATTTGCTGGGTATTGGTAAAGGCTAGGTTGTCGACGAACATCGCCATCGTAAAGCCAATTCCACCTAAAATACCTGCGCCAAAGAGCATCGTTTTGTTGATGCTTGATGATAAACTCGCGATTCCCAATCGGATTGCCAGCAGACTGAAAAGGAAAATACCAACGGGTTTGCCGATCAATAAGCCAAAGAAAATGCCGAGACTTTCAGGGGATAATAGAGCGCCGGTCATCTCGGAGTTGATTGTAATGGCAGTATTGGAAAGGGCGAATAATGGCAAAATAATATAGGTTACGGGCCACTGGATTTTGTGTTCTATGCGATAGGAAAGGGTGGCGGGGGTTCCCGATTTGAAGGGCAGTGCAAAGGCAAGGATTACGCCGGCCAAGGTTGCATGGATACCGCTGTGGAGCATGCAAAACCAGAGAGATAATCCCAAGATTAAGTATATCCAAAAGTTCTCATTCCCCTTGCGATTTAAGAAATATAGGGCGGCGCAAATGAGGGCAGTAAGTATCAAATACAATCCCGAAAATCCATTGCCGTAAAATATGCCAATCACTACAATAGCGCCTAGATCGTCGATGATGGCTAATGCGGTTAAGAACACTTTTAACGCTGGCGGGACTCTGTCGCCCAACAAACCCATGATTGCAATGGCAAAAGCGATGTCGGTTGCAGTTGGAATTCCAATTCCTGAAATGGATTCTGGGTGATTAAAATTGAATAGGAGGTAAACGAGTGCTGGGAAAATCATTCCGCCTAGGGCTGCCATCACGGGGAGCATTGCGCGTTTACGACTGCTGAGTTCGCCAATGTATAGTTCTCTTTCGATTTCGAGTCCAACTAAGAGGAAGAAGATGGTCATCAAGGCCTCGTTGATCCAACCTGTGAGGCTATGCTGTAGGTGAAAACCATTGAAATTGCTGCCGATTTTTATTTTCCAGAATGAAACGTATTGTTCAGAGACGGATGAATTTGCTAGGAGTAAAGATGTAATCGTGGCGACAACCAAAAGGATTCCTGCCGACTGTTGACTTTGGAAAAATTCTCTAAATAAAGCGGTTAATCGGAAGGTGTTATTTGGTTTTTGAGGGTGATTCATTGTTTGGTTTTTCTGATTACTGAGAAATTGATTCGATACGATCTTTCATTCCTTCTAGCCAGTGTGCTTCGCATCGTGCTTCGTAGATATCTGTATGTCCAACCAAGAGTAGGTCGTCGTTCCCTGGTTTGCGGTAGGTGAAAGTGGCGTTGCTGTTACAAACATGACATTTTGCTTTTACTTCGATTTTTTGAGTGGCCAATTTTTTGAGCGCAGCCATCGGACCAAAATCTCTTGCCATATAGTCTTTGTCGAGCCCGGCCGCCACCACCTTAATCTGATTCATCATCAATTCGCCTATCACTTCGACAATGAATGGTCCAAAAAATTGGACCTCGTCTATGTAGACTTCCTTGGTCATTTCATTGATTAACGGATAGATTTCTTCTGCTTTTGATATGCGATGGGCAAGCATTTGAATTCCGCTGTGCGTGTTGATAGTAGTGGAATTGTAGCGTTTGTCGAGCAGGGGTTTTACGGCCAATTTCTCATCGGCAGAACACATGCTTTCGTTGTATAAACCAATCAACTGAGTGGTTTTTCCTGCAAACATGCAACCGTGGATAAGTGTAAATTCTCTCATGACAAAATTTCAAAGGCTGTTGTAACTTGCCGCTATCAATGGAAGCAAATAAAACTCCCCTGTTAGAAGTGCTAAATAACTTAGCAAGTATACACCATGAAGTGCGAAACGACCAAACCCAATTGTTAGATATTGAGAAGTTGGGAAAGTTGAAATTATTGGCGGCTCAGTTGTACATGGAAGTGGATATTGAGTTGCTTTCGATGGAGTTTCCTGAGTTGCAAGAAGCGGATTCTGAAAAAGATTCTGAATTGATCTCAGATGCTTCAAGTGACATAATTGTTGAGCCGACCTCTGATCTTGTCATTGATCTGTTTGTTCCCGAGGTGGAAATCGCAAATATCGAATTGCCTTTTGCGGAAATCGCAACGGAGGTCATTGAAGAAGTTCAAGTCGTGGTGCCGGATCCAATCCCAGCGCCCATTATTGAGCCAGTTAACAAGGGTGCCAGTGTCCACACTGTGGCCGGAATTATCGGTCAGTTCCCCTTGAGCAGGAGGTTTGAATTTTCCAATATCCTTTTTGGGGGTGATATGGATAATATGGGTTTGTTCGTCCAAGAAATTATAGATGCGCCCAGTGCGGCGGTGAGGGGGGATGTTTACGATCGTTGGTATGAACAAAAACAATGGCGTAGGCGGGATGAATCTGCAAGTGATATGTGGCGGATGATTAAGCGAATCTTTACCCAATAAGCCAACTGCATTCGGCGACATTGGTGGCCGGCAATGCAGAAGTTTATTCGATCCAATCCTTTTTTTATTCCCCTGTTGGGGCTATTTGCTGGCTACATATGGAACCGGATGGGTTTTTTTAATCCTCAATTGTCGGTTTTTGGATCCCAATTATATCCTCTGTCGCTGATTGCTCTTGGTTCTGGCGGACTACTTTACTTTTGGATGTATAAGCCCAAATACCGAAAGTGGAATCCTACCATTCGGATGATTTCTCTATTTTGGTTGCATTGTGGGGTTGCACTTTGGTTGTTCTCAGGGGTTAAGTCAATAGATACTTTACCGTGGGAATCTCAGAAAGTTAAAGGCTGGGTATTAATTGAAGTTAGGGATAGTTTGCTGCCGACAAAAAAAGGAGCGGGGGTGGTTTATTGCGTGGGTTGGAAAGATCAAGAAGGTAAGATCTCAGAGGAGTCATTTGTTTTTCGATGCGTATTTGCACGACCGGATTCCACTAAGGTTGTGATGGTTCCGCAAGCATTGAGAAAATATTGGGTCCCCACGGATTTGATAAAATCCTATTCTGAGTCTGAGGTGCCGTTTGACCCCAATTGGCGAAGAATTATGAGAACTTTAGGGATTCACGGGTATTTGACATGGGATGCTGATGTGATTTTTATTGAAGAAGCGCCTGTGAGTGATAGGTTTTCTCCTGTGAATCGATGTAAAAATCAATTGTTGATGTGGATTCGGAAAGCTCTGTATTCAAGACTGAGTGAGACAAATGCGGGGCTAACCTATGCCATGCTCATAGGCGATAAATCCGGACTTGATATAGAGATAGAGAAGCAATTTGGGATTGGTGGATTGTTGCATGTATTGGCTGTTTCGGGGATGCATGTTTCACTGATACTGGGGGCATTACTTTGGTTGCTTACGGGGTTTGGGTATCGGGGGCGGCCAACAATAAAAACCTTGTTTTTATTGTTGGCCGCCGGTTGGTTCTATGCATTTTTGAGTGGTAGTTCCGCTTCCGTGATTCGCGCAATGATCGGCGCATCGTGGGTTTGGTTGGGGAAATTTGCAGTGCATCGAAGGCAAAAACTAACCCATGTTTTATGCGGATCAGCCTACTTGCAATGGATTTCAGATCCCTACATTGTGGAGCAATTGGGGTTTCAACTCAGTTATTTGGCGGTGCTGGGTATAGCGACGTTACATTCTCGTTGGATGAACCTTTATGAGCAGCCCTCCTCAGTTTTGAATGCCGTGATTTCTAGCCTAAGCCTTACCCTTAGCGCAACGCTGTTTACTTTGCCCCTGATTTTATTTCAGTTTGGGGCCTTTCCGACATGGTTTTTATTGGGAAACTTGTTTTTATTGCCCCTCTTTTCATTGATGGTTTATCTGTCTTTGGTTTGCCTTTTGTTGGTTTGGGTACCGTTTTTGTCCGATTTCCTTTTTGGATTCCTTGATCTTTTGATTCACTGGGTTTTGCAGTTGTTGGGGTTGATGGAACGACTTCCTTTGCCTCAATTACAAACTCTAAGTTTAGGGATGGGGTCGTTGATTTGCTTGATGATGATTGTTTTCTTTATCGATCGATATTTCATGGCACTCACCCAAATCGACAATCGCTCCGAAGCGGGCTTGAAGCGAAAGATGGGTACTGCAATGGTGGGGATTGGGTTTGGATTGATGTCGTTTTTGCTGGTTCATGAACTGGAAATTCAATCGAATTACAATCGTGCGGAATCCTTTGTCGTAAGTCATTATCAAAAATCGTTTACCATTGATAAATTGGGCCAAACATTGATTGTACAGGGCGAGATTTATCATGAAAAAACGCAACGGCGAATCATGGAGAAACTAAAAAATTACATACATCAAATGGGAATTGAAAAAATAGAATGGCGGTATCGTGGTCGTGTCTCGCCTTGATATTCTAGCCCTGTGCAGTAGAATCAAAAAGTCAAGTTTCATTTCCTGTGTTGTAACTTTGTAAAATGAGTTCTTTATTGCTCACCCAGGTGGATGGTCGTGTTGCGACATTAATTCTCAATCGTCCAGAGAAGAGAAATGCCTTAAGCGCAGAATTAGTGTCGGAGATGACAGCCGCAATGGTCACTTTCAATGCAGATGAGCATGTAAGGGTTATCGTAGTTCGCTCAGCCGACAAGCCATTTTGTGCCGGGGCGGATTTGTCGTATTTGGCAAAATTGCGCGATTTTTCATTGGAAGAAAACGAGGCCGATTCGCAGTCGTTAAGAAGATTGTTTGATTTGATTTATTTATCGCCGAAGATTGTAATTTCACAAGTGGAAGGTCCTGCTTTGGCGGGGGGATGTGGTTTGGCTACATTGGCAGATTTGTGTTTTGCAACCCCAGAAGCCACATTTGGATATACGGAAGTGAAGATTGGATTTATACCAGCGTTGGTTATGGTGTATTTGCGTGAAAAAATTGGTGGCGGCGTTTTGAGGGATTTGATGTTAACGGGCCGAGTGCTAAAGGCGGAAGAGGCGTTTAATTTGGGTTTGGTGCAGCACTTGGTATCGGCTGAGGCCATCGAGTCAGTTGTGAAACAAACAGCCCATGAGCTTTGTGAAAATACATCGCAGCAAGCGGTAGCATCTGTAAAGGCAATGTTACAAGTGATTCCGAGTATGTCGCGCGATCAAGCTTTGGATTATGCCGCCAAGCAAAACGCGGTTGCCCGGGGAAGCGTGGACTGTAGAAAAGGCATCGATGCATTTTTGCAGAAACAGCCGTTGAAATGGTAATTGATTTGAAGAGATGAGAATCGTAGATACACACTGTCATTTATACAGTAAAGATTTTGATGAGGATCGCGCCGAGGTAATTGCTCGTTCTATTCGAATGGGTGTAGATCGGATATTATTGCCCAATGTGGATTTAGATACGGTGGATGGGATGCATGATTTGATGCGAGATTATCCTGAAGTTTGTTATGGAATGATAGGTCTGCATCCTTGTGATGTGGGAGAGGATTGGGAACATGAATTGTCAGTGTTATTGGGCTTTGCCGATACGCATACATACTGCGCGGTAGGTGAAATTGGCATTGATTTATTTTGGGATAAGACTACACAAGGCATACAAGAATTGGCCTTTATTCATCAGGTGGAATTTGCCTTGTCGAAAGGTTTGCCCATCGCTATTCATTCTCGCAATGCAACGCATCGTATCATCGAAATGCTAAAGCCTTACAAAGGAAAAGGGTTGCGTGGGGTGTTTCATTGCTTCTCGGAGAGTTACGAATTGGCCCAGGAAATTATCAAGTTGGAAGGTTTCTCTTTGGGTATTGGAGGGGTGCTGACTTTTAAGAATTCTGGGTTGGGTGATGTATTATCGAAAATCGACTTAGAGCATATTATTTTAGAAACCGATAGTCCTTATTTGTCGCCGATGCCCCATCGTGGCAAAAGAAATGAGCCGTCTTACACTCGTCTTGTTGCGGAGAAATTGGCTGATGTAAAAGGTGTTTCTTTGTTTCAGGTGGCTGAAGTAACCACTAGGAATGCGGAAAGGTTGTTTGGGATTTGAGTATTGGGTTTAGATAGATGATAAAAATCATTGTCTTTCATAGATGTTTGGCGTAATTTTATAGCATCGAATTAGAACGCATTGGAAAAGAAACAAACCGATACCACGAAGCTTCAGAAGCAAGTAAAATTGCTAATTTGGAGCGTTTCTGGAATTCTGGCAGTTGTGTTATTGATTACTGTGTTTTGGTTTGTTGGACAGGATATGGGGGCGGAAGATTTTGATCAGGGAAATGGGTTGAATCAAGAAATGTATCAAGATAGTATTCCTCCTGCTGACTTCCCGCCATTGGATACTGCATCAGATTTGTGGACTGCCCAGGATTTGAGTTTGGTTCCCGTTGCTGAGAAAGAGCTGGTTGACTATGGTAGAGAATTGATTGCCAATACCGCCAATTATCTGGGTCCACAGGGAAGCATTGCTCATATTACCAATGGGATGAATTGTCAAAACTGCCATTTGCAGGCGGGAAATCAACCCTATGGAATCAATTTTGGTTCTGTATGGAGTACCTATCCGAAATTTCGTCCTCACCGACCTCGCGGCGAAAGTGCGGAGGATTTGTTTATGCGCGTTTCGAGTTGTTTCGAGCGATCTTTGAACGGCACTTCGCCAGCAAAGGGGAGTAAAGAAATGCAGTCCATTCTGGCTTATATCAATTATTTGGGTGGTAATGTTCCTAAAGGCCAGAAAGCCAAAGGTTCGGGGATTTACGAGGTGCCTTTTTTGTCGAGGGCCGCTGATCCAGTCAGAGGGAAAATGATTTATGCCAAAAAATGTGTTAGCTGTCATTTAGAGAATGGTGAAGGTCAATTGGCGGGAGATGGAAAATCTTATCAATATCCACCGCTTTGGGGTTCACATTCTTATAATTCGGCGGCAGGTCTATTTCGATTGTCTAAATTTGCTGGCTACGTGAAAGCGAACATGCCTCAGGGTGCAACTTATAGGGGTCCACTATTGAGCGACGAAGAGTGTTGGGATTTGGCGGCATACGTCAATTCGCAACCACGTCCATCCAAAGAGCTTGGCAAAGACACTCCCAAAATGGAAGAGAAGTTATTTGATTATCCCTTTGGCCCGTATGCCGATGGATTTTCTGAAGAGCAACACAAATACGGACCTTTTAAACCCATCAAAGAAAAAAGTAAACTATGAAAATAGAGCAAATTTATACTGGTTGTTTGGCGCAGGGCGCTTATTATATTCAAAGTGCTGGAGAATCTGTTATCATTGATCCACTACGTGAGGTTCAACCCTATTTGGATCGTATGGAAAAGGACGGCGTTGTGCTTAAATATATTTTTGAGACACACTTCCACGCGGATTTTGTGAGTGGTCATTTGGATTTGAGTAAAAAAACCGGCGCTCCGATTGTGTTTGGTCCTACAGCATCGCCATCGTTTGATTGCATCATTGCTGAAGACAATCAAATTTTTACGGTGGGTGATGTGGAAATTCGGGTTTTGCATACCCCTGGACATACGATGGAAAGTACTTGTTACTTGTTGTTGGATGCCAACGGTGCAGCTCATAGTTTATTTAGTGGAGATACTCTGTTTCTGGGCGATGTAGGTCGTCCGGATTTAGCCCAAAAAGCAGCCACCATGACGCAAGAGGATCTGGCAGGAATGCTATATGATTCCTTGATGAACAAAATTATGCCTTTGCCCAATGAGGTGATGGTTTATCCTGCACACGGTGCGGGGAGTGCTTGCGGGAAGAACATGATGAAGGAAACGATGGATTCCTTGGGGCATCAAAAGGAAATGAATTACGCATTGAATCAGCCATCGAAAGAAGCATTTATTGAAGCGGTTTTGGACGGTTTGCTGCCTCCACCAGCGTATTTTCCGATGAATGTGGCCATGAATAAAACGGGCTATGAGTCGGTAGATGTGGTAATGGGAAATGGAATGCGGGCGTTGGGCGTTGAGGCGTTTGAAGTGGCGGCAGAGACTTTGGATGCAATAGTTTTAGATACACGCGCACCTGGCGAATTTGCAAAAGGGTTTGTGCCGAGGAGCATCAATATTGGAATTGACGGGCAATTTGCACCTTGGGTGGGTTCGGTAATAGGGGATGTGAAAACTCCGATTTTATTAATCACTGCGCCAGGACGGGAAGAAGAGACAGCGATGCGATTGACGCGCGTTGGGTTTGATCAGTTGTTGGGTCATTTAAGTGGGGGTTTTGAAGCTTGGGCGGCTGCTGGAAAAGAAGTGGATACGGTAAATCGTATTTCACCACAGACTTTTGAAGCAGAATGGAATAAGGAAACCTATGTTTTAGATGTACGTAAAGAGACGGAATATGCCGCTGAACACGTTGATGAAGCATATAACAAACCTCTTGACTGCATTAATAGTTGGTTTATGGATATGGATGATTCTAAGCCATTTTACTTACATTGTGCAGGCGGTTACAGGAGTATGATTACTGCCTCAATACTAAAATCTAGAGGGGTTCACAACTTCAAGGAAGTGGATGGAGGATTTGCCGCCATTGCAAAAACTCAGTTGCCGAAGACAGATTTTGTGTGCCAAAGCAAATTGCAGAAATTATCTTAATTCTGGCAATTGGGATACTAGCAAAAACGCGGAGGAATAATTAGGGTTTATCAAACTCCCGTTTCACGATTCCCGTTAGGAATGGGAGTTTAAATCGACTTGGTAATACCCACAAAATCAATTCGCTGACGGGATTGAATCGGTGAGGTCGCTTCTTCTGGAATAACTTGTTCAAACTTTTGCGTGCCACATCCTGAGGAAATAATTGTGTGATTCTACCCAGCCAGCCCTGTTTTAGGATTCTGTCAGTTACCGCATCGTTGGTGGGCATCGCTCCTGGGTTGATCACACTGAAAAATACATTTGAATCCTTGTATTCCGCACTCATTCCCTTGGTGAATGAATCTACAAAAGCCTTGGATGCAGGATATACCAATTTGTAACCCACCGGATTAAAAGCGGCCAAACTAGAGATGTTTAATACAAAACTCTGGGTTTGACTCGTGAGGTTGGGTATCAATTGTCGCGTAAGAATAGCCACGGCCATTACATTCAATTGCACAATCTTGTTGACCAAGTTCACGGAGGCGTCTCCGAATTTCATGGTGCCACCAATCCCCGCGTTGTTTATCAAAAGGAAAATGGAATACGTTTCGTTGATTGTTTTGGTGAAAGAAATGACATTGTCGTAATCCGATAAATCCACTTCAAAAAAAACCGATGATGTTTTATAAGTGCTTATGATTTCCTCATTTAACAAATGAATGTCTTCACCTGGAAGGCTCACAAGTATAGTGTTTATGCCTCTTGAGCCCAATTCAAGCGCGAATGCTCTTCCAAGCCCTTTACTTGCGCCTGTCACAATTGCGAATTTTTTCATTTACCTATTTGCTCATCCAAGAAACCAATCTCTTACCCCGATTACACAGGCAAACACTGAGAAATTCCAATGCACTTGAAATGCAACGCAATTTAACGCTATTAAAACGAATATAGTTGCGATAATCCGTAAATTTAATATTCGGGATTTGCGATAATCAATAATTATCTGAGCAGCCCGTATTTCCAAATCCCCCATCGATGTAAACGGTATCGAATAGAGACACCCAAACATCCCAATCCATAAATCGCGCTGTTATGAAGATTAATCGAACTTGCTTCGGGGAAATACTTGGTTGGACAGCTGACCTCACCAATCTTGAATCCAGCATCTACGCATTGTGCCATAATCTGATTGTCGAAAATGAAGTCGTCCGAATTCAAATCCCAACGAATGGACTCTAAAACCTCTCTCGAAAATGCGCGGTAACCCGTATGGTATTCAGAAAGTTTTTGG
>Ga0304730_1001612_pt1 | contig 16731 bp, 13 predicted proteins | sample M_130628_MF_Meta_FD_190474 | JGI IMG/M metagenome (GOLD analysis project Ga0304730, IMG submission 190474) | Freshwater microbial communities from Lake Montjoie, Canada to study carbon cycling - M_130628_MF_MetaG (v2) (version 2) | ecosystem: Environmental > Aquatic > Freshwater > Lake | place...
TGGCCTGGCCAAAGCAGTTAAAGGTGTCGATGCGATCGTGCACCTTGGTGCTCGTGGCTCAGTGCCTAGATCACTCAAGAACCCAATTGCAACTCACGATGTAAACGCCACCGGCACTTTAAATGTGCTTGAAGCTGCTCGCGGCCAGGGTGCTCATGTGATCTTTAGTTCTTCATCATCGGTCTATGGTCGCAATGGCCAACTACCAAAAGATGAGAGCATGTGGCTTAGCCCGCTCACACCATATGCGGCAAGTAAATTAGCTGCTGAAGGTTATGTGCAGGCATACGGAGCTGCATATGACGTGCCAGTGACGCTACTTCGATTCTTCAATGTCTTTGGTCCAAAGCAACGCCCAGATCATGAATACGCGGCTGTGCTACCAAAGTGGATCTGGAAAGCAATGAACAACGAAGCAATCGATGTTTATGGTGATGGTAGCCAAACTCGTGACTTCACTTATGTGCGCACAGTTCTAGATGTAATTGAAGATGCCATCAACCGAGGTGTCCGAACTGAAGGTGCTGTGAATCTTGCCTACGGAAACCGCATCTCGCTACTAACCACAATTGAATTATTAAAAGACCACTTTCCAGATCTAAAGGTTAATTTCATCGATATTCGCCCAGGCGATGTGAAAGATTCTCAGAATGATCCAGTTCTACTTAAAAAACTTTTCCCAAGCGTTAACCCAACTGATTTCTCAACCGCGCTAAGTGAAACCGTCAACTGGTTGAAAGAATTTGGCCAGAGCGTGGCTAATGGCCCTGCGACAGTTGATTAAAGATTAAGTTATTTAGCGACGTGAATAATTAAATGTGTGGCATCGCAGGTGGAGTCGGCCCGAGTGCGCCATCAATACAAGCCCTAGAAGCTCAATTAACTAAGTTAGAACACCGTGGTCCAGATGATCGTGGAACCTATGTAAATCAAGGTATTTCACTAGGTATGTGCCGCTTAGCAATTGTCGAAATTGCTGCCGGAAAACAACCATTTGAAAGTGCCGATGGCAAGATAAAGATTGTCTTTAATGGTGAAATTTATAATTACCGCCAACTTCGCGAAGAGCTTGTTGTACTTGGCCACGAATTTGTCGGTGCCAGTGAATCTGAAGTAATCATTGCCGCTTACCGCCAATATGGCCCAGATTTCCCAAATCACTTAAGTGGCATGTTTGCGATTGCTCTCTTTGATCAAGCCAATGACGCTCTTGTTTTAGTTCGCGACCGAGTTGGCAAGAAACCACTTTGGTTTTCAAAGCGAGCAGATGGCTCAATTCTTTTCGCCTCTGAAGTAAAAGCTCTTCTTGCTGCTCTGCCAAGTAAAACTTTGCGTAAAGGTGTTGTTGCCGAAGTAATGCAATTTGGTTATGTGAACGCGCCAAACTCGGCATTTACAGAAGTTCGCCAATTGCCACCAGCAACAATGGCTATTTGGCACCATGGTGATTGGTCAATGCGCACATACTGGCAACCAGATTATGAAACTGAAATTCAAATTTCATATGAAGATGCTTTAGTTGAAACAAAGAGCAAAATTGAGGCAGCAGTTGAGCGGCGCCTAATGTCAGAACGCCCAATGGGTGCTTTCCTAAGTGGTGGATACGACTCAACCCTTGTAACTGCTCTAATGGCTAAGTTATCTAGCCAAACGGTAAAGACCTACTCAATTGGCTTTGATCACCCGCAATACAACGAAGCTGAATATGCCGGGGCAGTAGCCAAACACCTGGGCACAGATCACCATCAAGAGATCGTCAAACCTGACCCTGCTTTAATCCTGCAGGAATTAGCAGCCTCACTAGATCAGCCCTTTGCCGATTCCTCATATATTCCGACCTATTTATTGGCTAAATACGCTCGCCAAGAGGTAATTGTTGCTTTAGGTGGCGATGGTGGAGATGAAGTTTTTGGCGGCTATGACCGTTACGTAGCAGCACCTTTAATGCAGCGTGCTAACTATTTGTTAGCAATTGCGAAACCAATTGCCCAAGTTATGAGCAAAAGTGGTGCTGTAAAGGAACGCAAGATGAAACGAATAATTTCGCAACTGCAAGCGCACCCTTCACTTGCTGCCCGCTACACATCAATTATGTCACTGACCCAGCCGTCACAAATTGCCAGATTGCTGAAGCCAGAGTTCAACTTAGCGGGTGCTAATGATATTTACGTAAATGACTTTAAACGAGCAGGTGCCCGAGATTCATTACACGCGATGATCCGAAGTGACTTTGAACATTATTTGCCAGGTGATCTTTTAGTAAAAGCCGATCTGGCAACGATGGCAAATAGTTTAGAACTTAGATCACCTCTACTTGATCATGATGTTATTGAATGGGCTAACTCACTGCCAGCTAAATTCAAAGTTGCTGGACGTGAAAGTAAACATATTCTCAAAGACATTGCTCGCACCTTGGTGCCTGCTGAACTAATTGATCGGCCAAAGATGGGTTTTGCGATTCCTCGGGCAGATTGGCTTCGTAATGAGCTACGCCAGATAACTCACGATCTCTTAACTGATGAAGTAGCGCGTTCACGTGGCTGGTTTGATCAACATGAAATCCATAAAATTCTTTCCGAGCACCAAAGCGGGCAAGAACGTGACTCCATTATTTGGCCAGCACTTTGCCTTGAGTTATGGGCTCGTAATTGGCTTAAATGATCGATTTAACTATGAAAAGTTTAGGCACATCTATAGTGTACCTGAGTAAATAAACCTAGTTTGGGAGAAAATGAAAACTGATTTAGTAATAGTAGGAGCGGGCGGACATGGATTGAGCACCTATGAATTAGCTCTCTCAACAGGAAAATTTAGGGTTGTTGGATTTCTAGATGACACTAAACAGGTGGGAACGAAAATAGTAAATGATTGTTCTGTAATCGGCAACATTGTTACAGATTTTCATGAATCAAGTAAGACTATGAAAATCGCAATGGGGCTTGCAGGTGAAATGAGTATGGGGAAAAGATTAAGTCTATTAAACGAGTTTGAAAAATCTAATTATGAGTTTCCTACTTTGATTCACCCATCCGCTCAAATCTCAAATCTTGCAGAGATAGCACAAGGAGCTCAGATTCATGCTCTAACGATTATTGGAATAAACACTAAAATTGGCCGTCATTCCGTTATTAATTCTGGGGTAATTGTCGAGCACGGCGCTGAAATTTTAGAGAGCTGCTCAATAAGTCCAGGATCTGTTCTGTGTGGAAATGTAGCGATTGGGAAATCAGTATTTATAGGTGCCAACTCAACAGTTCTGCCTGGAATAAAAATTGGGGATTTTACAATAATCGGCGCAGGAAGTCTTGTGAATAGGAATCTTGAGCCAGATAAGACATATTATGGCGTCCCAGCGCGAGAATCTAAAAATTAAAGTTTAGTAAATGTATCTGAAATTCTTATCTTAAATTCTTCCGACATACCACGGAAAAATGGAAGACCAGTAGATTGCTTGGCAATTTTTTCAGTATTTATCAAATCAAATTTCCTGACTTCCTTAAAGGCGGGCATGTTTTGGCAGCCTTCCCCCCACCAATTTCGAGTTTGAATATTATTCTTCGCAAAAATTTTCTTTAAAGATTCTATTTTCTCGCTAGAGCCTTTGACTATCCAGTAAGGCGTAGCAAAATGATGGTCAGGTTCTGAGAACAGTTCAAAACCATATTGAGAACTCAATTTGAATGCCCAATCCTTGAGATCTAGCCACTCCTCTTTATCGGACGCCCAGCTATCTAATGAGGAATGAATTATGGCTGCTGAATACTCATGCATCTTCGCATTTGTACCCGCCTGTATAGCATTTCTATTCTCATCAAAACCAAAACTTATCCACTTGCGAAATCTTGAAACCCATTCGATGTCATTTGACCAGAAAAATCCACCTTCTGCACCTGGCAGTGACTTTGTTGCGTGAAAGCTGCCAACCATCGAGACTGGGAATGACCTATTTCCAGTCTCGAAATTTTGGATAGAGTCAAATGATGCGGCAGCATCAATAACCAATCCCTTTACCAAGGGACTAAAATCTTGTATTCGGCTACTTGAGCCAAATGGAAGAACATCTACAATCAAACTTTCCTTCATATTTTCAACTGGTACTTGAATTCGCCAATCTGAGTCAACATCACAGAAGACAAATTCTTTTCTAGCTCTAAATAGGGAAGAAGGAGTGGCAGCAAAAGTCCAAGCGGGGCAGAACCAAGAACCATCAAGTTCCGATGTTTCATAGGCGCCTTCGAGTCCTAAAGTAGCGTTAGCACACATAACCACATTAGACTTATCAACTCCGAGATGTTCCGCGATACGTTCTTCAAGCGCTAAGACTAGAGGTCCTCTATTTGTGTACTGCTTGCTCGAATCAATTCGTGAAATGTAGCTAGAGAGTCGCGTAAAATCAGGTAGCAAAGGCCTAAATACCGGTATCTGCTCCATTGTGGAAGTTTAGCAAATTAATCGAGTCATAATGGCCTCCCACGGACTGCAATAAAGGGTTTTATACCTACAATTAAGAATATGAGATTGAGCGTGGTAGTTCCTGTTTACAACAATGTTGATTCAGTCGGAATATTGTTAAGTGAAGTTGAAACTTTGCTTCAAGACATGGAAATTTGCAAACAAAGCGAAATAGTTTTCGTTGATGACGGGTCGACTGATGGCTCGCTCGCGCACCTAATTCAATTGGTTGATAATTCAAAGATTACAGTAAAAGTTATTAAATTAGCTAAGAATTTTGGTCAAGTAAGTGCCTTATATGCGGGATATAAAGAGGCATCCGGTGATTGCATCGTAACTATTTCTGCTGACCTTCAAGACCCCACTCTCTTGATCAAAGATTTTTACCAAGAATTTTTAAATGGATTCGAAGTAGTGATTGGAAATCGAGAACAACGAAATGAAAACCTTTACAGAAAAGTAACCAGTAATTTTGCTTACAGAATTGCAAAGGTAGGCAACCCAACAATGCCGCGCGGTGGCTTTGACTATTTCTTGATTAGCGATCGAGTGAAGAATTTGCTTATCGACGAATTTGCACACGCAAAATTTATTCAAGGCGCTTTAATGTCAGTAGGATTGGAATTTAAAAGTATTGGTTATACAAGAGCTTCAAGACCATTTGGTAAATCTGGATGGACTTTTAACAAGAAAGCAAGATTGCTCATGGATATACTTTTTGAGAGCTCAACCTTGCCCTTAAGAGTGGTTACACTCTTTGGCGGCACTGTATTCGCTAGTGGGTTCGCCTTATTAAGTTATGTTTTATATGGCAAACTTTCTGGCAACTCACCTTTTAATGGTTTTGCACTCATTTTTGGAAGTTTACTTATTCTCAATGGTCTTATTTTCATTTTTCTTGGAGTGATAAGTGAATATCTAATTATTTTGTTTTCACATATTTCCGGACGAAATAGATTTACCGTGGAATCGAAATATATTAAGTAAAAAGGTTTAAATTTAATTTAAATCCAACCCTGGTGCCTAGCCACTTCAGTGGGATCACCAATCAAAACGCCTGTTCTCTCTTCCATAATCCGAACGAAAGACGATGCGTCGTGCAGGCCATCGAAAGTCCCTGTATCCAACCAACTCGTGCCTCTTGGGAGCATTTGAATTGACAAATTATTCATCTCAAGAAGCTTTTTGTTTAAGTCGGTAATCTCTAATTCTCCACGTTCAGAAGGGAGCAAATTTTTGGCTAACTCAACAACGCTTGAATCGTAAAAATATAAACCGGTTACTGCGACATTTGAAACATATTTTGATGGCTTTTCAATCAGATCAACCAGATCACCATCTAAATCAAATACTGCGATGCCATATTCATTTGGGTTCTTAACTTGAAATCCAAAAATAGTTCCACCTGAAATATTTCTATGCTTCATCAAGTCACGGCCTAACCCGGGGCCGTGGAAAATATTATCTCCAAGTATCAAACAAAATTCGCCCCCAGCAGTAAATTCCTCCGCAATTATTATCGATTCAGCGATCCCTCGAGGATTATCTTGTATCGCGTACTTTAATGTTATGCCGAAATTTGAACCGTCACCTAACAAATTCTCAAAGCCAGCCTGATCTTGCGGGTTAGTTATTATAAGAATTTCTCTGATCCCAGCTAGCATGAGAGTGGCCAACGGATAGTAAATTAATGGCTTATTATAAATCGGCAGCATCTGCTTTGAAACAGCCTTGGTTACTGGAAAAAGACGCGTCCCACGTCCGCCTGCAAGCAAAATACCTTTCATAGGAGGTAGCCTACACACCAGACAAGTAACCTCAAATATCAAAGATAGGCCTCTAATGAAGTATCTAGTCACCGGCGGCGCAGGGTTTATAGGATCGCATTTTTGCCAAGATCTATTTCAAAATTTTAAGCCAAATGATCAACTTGTAATAATTGACAAACTAGGAGTTGGGTCAAATTTAGATAACCTGAAGGGAATTCTTGAAAAGCCAAACGTAAATTTCTTCAAAGGAGACATCACTGTTGAGGAAGATGTAAAAGAAGTGATTTCCAATACTCAAGTTATTGTCAATTTTGCGGCTGAATCTCATGTGGATAGATCCATTAGCGATCCAGGGGGTTTTATCAGGAATAATGTAATTGGAACTCAAATATTACTCGAAGCTGCCCGAGTAAACGAGGTTTCTAAATTTATTCAGATTTCTACTGATGAAGTTTATGGACCAATTGACAAGGGAGAAGCTTTCGAAAATTCGATTTTAAAGCCTAGTTCACCTTACGCGGCGAGTAAGGCAGCAGCAGATTTAGTAGTTTTATCGTATTTTGTCACTTATGGCTTAGATGTACGAATAACAAGATGTGCCAATAACTTTGGCAAAAATCAGGATAAAGAAAAACTCATTCCTCTATTGATAAATAATATTAAAAGTCATAAAAAATTACCCATTTACGGAAATGGCCTCAACGTTCGCGAATGGATTCACGTTTACGATCATTGCCGAGCAATATCTCTTGTAATAGAATCAGGTAAAGCCGGCGAGATTTACAATATCGGTTCAAGTGATCGATTAACTAATATCGAAGTCACCAAGCTGCTTCTGCGAGCTAATCCAAAGTCACTTTCTGAAATTCAATTTGTCGAAGACCGCCTTGGCCATGATATTCGATATGCTATAAACTCAGATAAGTTAAGAAAAGAACTTGGATTCACGTCAGAAAAAACTCTTGAAAATAGTGTTGAAGAACTCTGCGGAAATGATTGAAAAATTATGCATCTAAGTCAATTGTCTAATTCAAATAAATTTGAATTTTCCAAGAGTAAGGACAGAGTAATCTTATTCGCAGTTGGCTGTTACGCATTTTTTTTGAGTTTGGTGCTAAGTTTTTTGAGAGGAATTAATTCAAGTTTTTCTCAAGATTCCAAGGACTATATATCGGGTGCTGAAAATCTGCAGAATGGGCTTATATGGATGTTTAATAATCCGGACCAATTTGCAAAGCCACTTGGCCTGCCCTTTCAAGTTTTGGTTCTTAAGATAATTTTTGGTTCAAGTTGGCTAGTAATCTATAAAATCATTGCTGCCTGCTTGCACGCGATAACAGCTGCACTAGTAATCAAGATCTGTCAGTCTATTGGTGTTCGGAGACACTTATCGGTTATCTGTGGGCTTCTATTTGCTAGCGATCCACTTGTTATTTTCAGTACAACAGATTTAACAACCGAAACTATTGCCACTTTAACGATAACATTTTGGTCTTACTGGGCATTGATGAAAATTAGAAATAAAAAAATATCACAAACTTCTAAAATCAGTTTTATTATATTGTCGAGTTTATGCATTGCGACAAGACCAAACTACTTGTTCATTTTGCTTTCCATTTTAATTTTGCTTGTCATAAAGAATAATATTGGGGTGCTAAGATCTACCGAAATAGTTTTATTCTCTGCAGTTTTATGTGCTTTTCAAGTTTTTGTATGTTTACTTTACAAAAGTGTAATTTTACTTGCTCCTGGTTCTGGACTTGGCATGTATTTCTTCTGTCGAGGTAACTTGAATCAACAGGCTGTGGGTTTACTCGATTCTGAACGAAACGCGAGCATTAATAATTGGGTACTACAGAGTCTTACAAATCAAAATGATATTTTTTTCTCTAGAAACCCAGAATCAGGTTTTGTGGCATTTAATCAATATCTATCGACGACGGGCTTGAAATACTGTTTAGATAATCCAGGTGAAGGTTTAGTTGCAATATTTTTAAGAGCGGTAGGAAATTGGAGACCCTTTGTCGCATTTGGTGCTTATGGAGTTACAACATTTCTCATGAGTTTGCTGGTATTAAGCACCTTACTCGTAGGGACGATTATATTTATCCTGAGAGTTAAATCTAAATTAGAAATTACATTCATGCACATCTTTTTAGTGGCTTCAGCTGCTTTTACGCTTTCAATTTTGGTTACGCCAACCCAGATACGTCATAGAATTTCCTTCTCAGAAAGTCTGATGTGGATATGTTGCGCCATCGTAATCAATAGGCTATTGAGTGAAAGGCATGAGCGGGCCCATATTCCTAAGTAGATTAAAGTCCCATGTTGCATACTATTTTCGCGTTAATTTTAGATATAAATCTTGATGGTCTTTAACTAGACGAGCAGCGCCATATCTAGCCAAGGTGTATTCCTTTCCAGCAGCGCCCATTTTGGCTCTTAAAGCACTATCGGTAGCTACCTTGGCCACTGAATCAGTAAGTTCTTTAATGGATAAATCAGTCAACAATCCAGTCTCACCATTAATTACAATTTCATTGGTAGAACCAACATTTGTGGCTACAACAGGAATGCCAACCATGCCTGCTTGAATCAAACTAAGCGGAGTACCCTCATTGTCACTAGTGAGTAATACAAAATCTGCTGCAGCTAAAATAACTTCTATATCTTCGCGCCAGCCTAAGAAAGTTACTGGCAGATTTTCAGCCTTAGCCCGATCTTGGCAATATTGCAGAAAATCACCAGCGCCTGCAACGATAAAATGTAAATCAATTCCACGTGCCTTAATCTCGGCAACAACATCTAAGAATCTATCTGGTCTTTTGATCTGCGTAATTCGACCGATGAATGCACAATAAATAGCATCATCACTCAAACCTAATTTCTGGCGAGCAGATGATCGACTTGGAACTTCTGCGAGTTGTAAACCCGGCGCCATGATGTCAAACTTATTCTGATTCCCAATGCCAACTGCAAGCAGGTCATCTCTAACTTTCGCACCAACTGCAAGAAGTTGATCAGTAAATAACGCTAAGAACTTTTCAACCAAAATAACTAACTTTGTTTTTCCGGTACCAAAGTAACCATTTAGTAAGTGACCATGAAATGTATGAACTCGAACAGATCTGTGACCACTGAGAATTGAAGCGATTCTGCCAACTACTCCAGCCTTAGCTGTGTGAGTATGGATAACCTCTGGTTTGAATCTGCGAATCTCTTTAATAATGGCAAAGAGGGCTGTTAAGTCAGCTCTTGGCTTGATTGATCTTCCTAAGCCATCGATGCGAATTGCCTTCACATCTGTGGCAACCTTTTCTAAATAATCAGCTTCATCGGCTGCGCAATATCCAGTCACTAACTCTTGCTCAAATACCTGGGCATCAAACCCACGCATAAGCCCAGACACCTGAACGGCCGGGCCGCCCACATTCATGCGGGCAATGATGCGCATAACCTTAATTTTGCGGGCTTGGCCTGGTGGCATCTGGTTCACATGGTTATCTTCTCGCAGAAACAATAGATAATTGTGCCCATGAGCCAGTTTCTCTCAAATTGCAGTGATGATGCTCTGGCAACCGCTGCTCAATCATTATTAGAAGGCTCATTAGTCGCTTTCCCAACTGAAACTGTCTATGGATTAGGGGCGGATGCAACAAACTGGCAGGCGGTCGCTCGAATTTACGAAGTAAAAGGTCGACCTTCAGATCATCCGTTGATCGTTCACATTGCAGACCATAAATATCTAGAACAATGGATCTCCGGTATTCCCGAATTTGCAATCGCACTTGCCCGTAAGTTCTGGCCTGGCCCAATGACTCTTATCTTGCAACGTAGTAAAATAGCTAAAGATTTCATAACTGGAGGGCAGAACACAGTTGGAATTCGTATTCCAGATAATTCACTCGCACTTGGTCTTTTGGAGGCTTTTCACAAGTTAGGTGGTGCAGGTATTGCCGCACCAAGTGCTAATCGCTTTGGTAAAGTTTCACCAACAACTGCTGTCGCCGTTAAGGAAGAGCTAGGCGAGTTCTTAGCCGATACTGATTTAGTACTTGATGGAGGCCAATCAGAAGTTGGACTGGAATCAACAATCATTGACTGCACAGGTGACTTGCCAAGAATTCTTCGCCCCGGCGCAATAACTATTGCCATGATCGAAGAAGCCACAGGTCTTAAAGTATTTAAATCTTTAGGTAATCAATCAGATGATTTCGAACGCGAAAATATTCGTGTGAGTGGATCTCTTGAAAATCATTACGCGCCTAGAGCAAAAGTCTTTCTTGATCAGCAACCTGTTATAAGTTCTGGGTTTATCGCACTTGAAGATATTGAAACTCCAGATGGAGTGATTCGCTTGGCTGCGCCTAAATCAGTTGAAGAGTTCGCTCGAGTTCTTTATTCAGCTCTTCGTGAAGGTGACCATCAAAGTCTTGACTCTATTTATATTGTTCAGCCGACAGGTGACGGCTTGGCGATCGCGATTAGAGACCGATTAGTGCGTTCAGCCAAGGGGCCAACGTAAGGGTCTCCCTTTGTAACATTTCACCTTCAAGTTCCTCAGAATCTTTGTTTTCTCCTGAAATTGAGTGTCAACAGGTCTAAAGTCAGGTATAGCCTAAAAATCAAATCGGAGTAACAAAAATTAGTAAAAAAGACTTTAGACTCGATATACAAGCCTTGCGCGGCATTTCAGTTTTAGCTATCTTGCTTTTTCATGCATTTGATGATTTTTTCCCCCTTGGTTATTTAGGTGTCGATTTATTTTTCGTAATCTCAGGATTTGTAGTTACCCCACTAATTTTACGTATTTTCAGCAACACTTATAATCTAAAGAAAACTCTTTTAAATCTTCTTACTTTTTACGAAAAAAGATTTTTCCGTCTTGCACCGGCCTTAATTTTCATTTTAGCACTTTCGTCTTTTCTAATTTTTGCTTTTTATTCCATTGATGATCACCCCAGATTTGCTAGACAAGGTATCGCAACGATATTTTTGGTTGGAAACTTAGGGGCTTTTAGGTACTCGGGCGATTATTTCTCTTCAAATCCAAATCCTTTAGTACACACATGGTCGCTATCTGTTGAAGAGCAAATATATTTAGTTTTACCTCTGATTTTTCTAATCCTTATTTATAGAAGAAGAAATAAGAAGTTCTATGCAGCTTTGACTCTATTTTTACTCACGTCTCTAAGTTTAATAATATTTCTTTTCCCAATCGTGACCCAAGGTCTTTACTCAAATCTTGGGTCAAATTATCAAAATGCACAATTTGCCTTCTATTCCCCTCTTGAGCGATTCTGGCAATTTGGACTCGGTGGGATCGGCTATTTGATTTCCGTGAATTCTCAGAAAAAATGGGAAATCCACAAACTAATATCACTTGTTCTGGCATCTAGTCTTTTTGCTATTCTTTTTACTCAGCTAAGTCCTTCACGCCAGGTTGCCACCCTGATTACATCTATTCTATGTTTTACAATTCTAGTATTTAAAACATTTTTGCCATTGAATAAGAGAATTCTAAATACACTTGCGTGGTTTGGCGATAGATCCTATTCAATCTACTTGATACACATGCCTATCATTTATCTAGCACTCTACTCTCCTGTTTTCAATAATTTGAAATTATCGCAACACCTATTGCCAGCCGTAGGAATAGTTGTATCTATACTCATTGGCTTCTTAGTCCATCGAAAAATAGAAATGAGATTTCGATATAGAAGCTTTAATTCTTTCAGAATCGATTGGAAATTTGTTCTACTAATTTCAGCATTAGTAACAATAGTTTTTCCAACTACGATATTTGGTGCCATGGATTTAGGATCCAAAAACCGATATTGGGGAATAGATCGTTCGTTGCGGCAACCCCTTAATCCAGCTTTTGTTGACCCTAATTGTCAGCGTGAATCGGAAGATGGCGAACCATGCATTTATAACTCAAAATATTCTCGCACATCAACGCTTCTAATCGGCGACTCTCATGCGGGGCATTTGTCACAAGCATTAATAGATGCGGGTGCAGAATTAAATATTTCAGTTACCGTTTGGGCGCACCCTAATTGCCAATTGCAATTTAAAAGAGCGGTCGGAAGTGCCGTTAGTGATGTCTGCCTGAATTCAAATTTGACAACTCTAAAATGGATTAAACTCAATCGCCCTGATTCGATAATTATCTCACAATTCACACAGGAAAGTTCAGAAATAGAAAATCTTAAATTGGCAATAATCGAGATAAAAAAGATTGTGCCTAAAATACTTCTGGTCGCAAATTCGCCTATATTTCCTGACTCAACTTTGTTTATGGTTTCTAGGCCATTAATAATGTCCCCTTACGAACCACCTAAAAGTTTTAGCAGAAGATCCATGGTGCAAATACACGAATTAGCACAACAGTCAATTTCAATATTCGCGAAGGATACTGGCATTGATGTTCTGGATTTGACTTCTTCATTTTGTGGGCAATTTAGTTGTAGTAGATTTGAAAAAGATCAATGGCTATATCGAGATGATGACCACTTTTCAATCACGGGGGCAGCTAAATCAATCCCGTTCTTTAAGACCTTCTTGGCTTCGAATTGAGTTCCTAAGAAATAGAAGTTTTAATACAATTGTAAGTAGAGGTCAAAACAGAATTTGAAAACTTCTTAAAATCAGCCAAAAATGTCTCAAGTATCAAATTTTATACGTCTATTAGGATTCTAAGTAACCCCAAATGGTGTAGTGTTCACCGATATATAAATTATCATTTAGTTTCGGATAGTTTTATTAAGTGGGGCCTATAGCTCAGTCGGTAGAGCAACGGACTTTTAATCCGTGGGTCGACGGTTCGAGCCCGTCTGGGCCCACGGACTAGCTGGATATCAATGCATTCAGGGCTATAACCAAATACCCGCGAATAGTTAATATCTCGTAAAGTCCCTAAGTTTTAAAATAGATTCCTTGGCCCGGCGCTAAGACCATGAATGAAAGCTCGCAGAATGGAAAAATAAACTCATAATTCGAAGTCTAAGATTACTGCGAGTTATGTAGCCAAAATATCTAGAAGAAATTCCCACATTGCACCACCTGCCAAGAGAAATTTTATCCTTATGTCTCATCATCATGTATTGTCCATACAATTCGTAATCTACGCATATTGAAGAATTAGATTTAACACTAGACCTGTCCTTGATAAGTTCAACCAATTCGTGGACATTTCCTACCCCTAAAGTCTCCAAAGCTTCTATTAAGTATTTTTTTTGTAATAGCATGTGATGTGTGACCTGTGTGTACAGAGGAGGATTTATTCCGATGCCTGAATCCGCAAGAAATTCGTAGTAATCCTTGTTATATTCCTCTGAGACTTGCAGTAGTTGAGTTTCATTAGAATTGAGCCAGTTTCTCTTATTGAGTAGAACCGTATCAGCGTCAACAATCAAAATCGCTTCCGATTCAGACTCAAGCACTGAAGCAACCTTCAATATCTGTTGAAGAACCCATGTGTATCGGCTTCCAAATTTATCAAGTAATCCATCACGATCCTCACTATCTATAAGACTATCTTCATCAACTATTTCCAAGGTTCTGCTAGCTTGTCCTAGAATTTTTCTACATACAGACACTTGATCGGCAGGAACAATTAATTTAATGTGCCCAATTTGAAACTTAGGAATCGCTTTTATAGCCATTGGCAATGAGATTTTCAGGATCTCAAAGTCTTTCTGAGTTGCCACAAAAACCAAATCAATTTTTTTCTCTTTTGCTGGAAACAAAGATCTGGGCACATCATTCTTTGGAAGCCATTGTGAATTCTTAAACCTGTCAAAATCAAAATCAAACTTCGCGCCACGTACTTTTGCGAACAATTCAAAAAGAAATAGCACTATCTTAAAGACAAATAAAGGTGGTTTAACCTTCATTTTGAACAATATTAGAGCAACTGTAAACAAATTATCCCTTTTAATTCTCTCGTTTAGCAAACATTTATTGCAGCAAGTATACAATTCGAAATGTAACCAAACCTTCTAAATATGAGAAAGTTCATCAACAATGGCTAGAATTGTGGTTATTGGCGGATCAGGTCAAGATGGAAGAATTTTATCCCAAAAACTAATTGATTCTGGACATCAAGTTCTATGTTTGGTTAAGGACCGAGATTCTTCTCGGCAAGTAAAAGGCGTCAGATATGTTTCTCTGAACCAAAATTTTGATGACGGATTCCTGTCTGTTATACAAGAATTCCAGCCAAATTTAGTTTTTAATTTTGCGTCAATTAGTTCTGTAGCGACCTGCACTGAAAATCCAGAGCTTTCATATGAGACAAATTTTATGCTCGTCAAGTCAATTCATACCTTGCTGAGTGTGTATGTGGATTCGATAGGCAGTAAGGTTAAATTCATACAAGCAGGTAGCTCCGAAATGTATAAAACAAGTAATTCAATTTTAAACGAAAAATCTTTTCTTGAGCCCTCGTCAATCTACGGCAAGCATAAAAAGTTTGCGCATGATTTTCTTGAGAGCAAAAAAGGCGAGAATCACAACTTGGCTATTAGTAGTTTGATTTTGTTTAACCACGAATCGTACTTGAGGCCAGAAAATTTTGTTTCGCAAAAAATAGCAATCGCGGCATCTCAATTATTCACGAAGAAAGTTACTGAGATTAAATTTGGAGATATACAGGCAGCACGAGACTGGGGATGTGCAAACGATTATATGAACGCCGCAATCAGCGTTGGATTTAGCAGCTCCAGTGAAAATTATGTTGTTGCAAGCGGAAAGCTAGTTTCAATAACAGAATTGCTTGACCATTCATTGAAGTATATTAATTTCGATTCGGATAACTATTCATTCGAGTCAGACAAAAAATGGATTCGTAGAAATGACACCCCCCCTTTAAAGGGGGACTCGAGTAAAATACAGTTACACTTAGGCTGGAAGCCAACCAGAACCATATTTGAAGTAATTGAAGAAATGATCGATTATCAAGTAGGCCGAAGTGTGTAACATTGAATTTGCCTTAAAAATTAAAGAGCATCCTAAATCGAAAGGCAATCTAACGTGGTGAGTAAATGCAAAGCTTGCTAAAGGTGATTAGTCCTTACGTTCCAGTACCAAGCATTTTTCCTTTAAGAACTTTTTTCCCTAGGCTACTCAAAAAGTGGATTTATATGATTTGGTATTTCAAGATTAGAATCGGACTCGCACTCGGAATAACCGGTGGGAAAATAGTTGGATTCTCCCCAGAAGGTAATTGTATTCTACAATTGAACCGAGATGGATACCTTGGAAATAAAAAAACAAATCTCCATCTACCTAAAGATAAAGTCATATTCTGGCATGTGCGCTATCTTGAGGAATGGGAATTAGATGAAAGCAAGTTTATTGCTTCTCATTTGAGCCAATTTGAAACTAGCGAAGTTGCACTTCTTGATATTGGCGCGAACACCGGTTTAGTGACGCTACAAGCATTAAACTTGGTTAGCCGTGACATCAAGACATATCTATTCGAGCCCGTGATGAGACATGCAGAGGCAATTAAAAATAATTTACAAAACTTCAAAAATATTGAAGTTTTTCAATCGGCTTTAAGTGATCGCAATGAAGTTTCGGCGATCTATACTGAATCCACTAATCATGCAAATTCCTCAATATTCATTAGTGCGGTTCCAGCTTCAAATCTTTTATCGTCTAAAATTAATTTAGTTGAGACTACAAGTTTTATGATTCAAAATGTAAGGCCATTCGCGAATTATGTAATCAAATGTGACACTCAAGGAATGGACGCATTAATACTTTCCAGGTTGCCTGACTATATTTGGCAGAATACAGTGGCTGCTGTCGTAGAAATTTGGGCGCTAAAGGAAGTAAAAGAAGATGATGTAGATAATTTGATGAAGAAGTGGTCGAAATTTACTCGAATTAGTTTGAGTTCAGATTTTTCATCCCAATTGACCATCGAGGAAGTTAGACTATTTTGGTTAGGGAAAACTGGTGCACAAGTTAATCTATACTTGAAATAATTAAACCAACGCAGTTATTGAATTGCGAATAAAAGGTAGGCTGCAGACTAGGCACATAGTCAAAGTAACCACCCCCTTTCTTCAGCAAAAGGGCTTTGGCGCCTTGTGAAAAGTTTGCCAATCCGTCCCAAAGCTCATTTTTAGAGGTTGCCCCAGTTCTTTGAACGAAAATCTTGAAATCCGTACCGGCTCAAGCCTCATATCCCCAGAATCTGTCCCCAAACCCTTATCCTTTACTTGAGCCTTTTGAGGTCTCATGCTCGACCCTGCTTTCATTAGCCTGGTTTACGCTAAAAATTAGCGGCCATGGCCTTCGGCGCAAGCCCTTCCCCCAATTAACCCTCTAAGCCTTTTCTCAGAGTCAGCCAATAAGGTTGGTCCTGAGCGTGGCTGGCCATATTTAGTAAAAAAAGTTTCTGAATGGGCACAACATTTGGCCCCCTCAGGTGTCTTAACTAGTAGAGGCAAGACGTTGTCTCTAGATAAGCGGGATTTAAAATGGCAATTCTTAA
>Ga0304730_1001613_pt1 | contig 16731 bp, 13 predicted proteins | sample M_130628_MF_Meta_FD_190474 | JGI IMG/M metagenome (GOLD analysis project Ga0304730, IMG submission 190474) | Freshwater microbial communities from Lake Montjoie, Canada to study carbon cycling - M_130628_MF_MetaG (v2) (version 2) | ecosystem: Environmental > Aquatic > Freshwater > Lake | place...
ATCCCCTACCTTTGCAACATAAATTGAACAAATCTATGGCAACTATAGGGGACGATTTCCAAACCAGGTGGTGGGATTTAGAACGAAAATTGATGGACAAATTTGGTAAAAAGCCAGATCTAGAGTCGATTTTGTTTTTGATAGGCCTACAAGAAACTGGTTTTATCCAAGAAAAAATTAGCAAAGAACAAAAGCAGGACTTAATGCATGTGGCTATTTGTAGCATTTTAATGTCAAGTGGTTTTTATGTGATTGAAGGCAAGGATGGCGATGGATGGCCCCATTTTAAACAACTCAAAAACCTGCCTGTGATGGACTTGATTGAACAGGAAGTTTTCCTAAAAGACCATGTTTTACTTTATTTTGATAACAATCAGTTCTAGTCCATTGTTTTTTTACCAATTTTTATGAATATTTGCACTAATAAAAAAATAACCTATGCAATTCCCAGCAGACTTACGTTACACAAAAGACCATGAGTGGATTAAATTAGAAGGCAATACCGCTACAATTGGTATCACAGACTTTGCGCAAGGCGAGTTGGGAGATATTGTATACATAGATATTAATACTGTTGGAACTACTTTAGCTGCAGAAGCCGTGTTTGGTACTGTAGAAGCGGTGAAGACAGTAAGTGATTTATTTTTACCTATCGCTGGCACAGTCTTAGAAGTGAATCCAGCTTTATCAGCGCAACCAGAATTGGTGAATACCGATGCATATGGTGATGGTTGGATGATTAAGATGACTGTAAGCAATCCAGCAGATGTGGATGCCTTGCTTACGAGCGAAGCGTATGCGATGTTGGTACACTAAACCAACCTTTATGAAATACCTTATTTGGGTGATTGCAGAAATAGCACTTGTATTTGTATTGCTCAGCCTGCCTAGCAGTAGCTTTTCAGATCGAACTGGATGGTTACATATATTACCGATTGATAAAGTAGTGCATATCATCTTATTTGGTTCACTGGCCTGGTCCTTCTATTATTTTTTTGATCATACCACCATACAAGCCCTCAAGACAGTTCGTGTAAAAGCCTGGGCTATGATTTTTTGTATTGTATATGGCATTGCAATGGAATACTACCAAAAATGGTATGTGCCAAGCAGGGGATTTGAAGTCAAAGATATGATTGCAGATGCCGCTGGGGTTCTATTTGCATTGCCCCTATATCAATTATGGAAGAAAAGACAATAATTTGTACTTTTAATGGAAACCAAATACCAATGCCACAATGGGGATAGAACAAGATATACAACAGCCTAATTTCAGAAATGAGTTTCAGAAAATGGGTATCAATCTCCTTTTCACCGCCAATTGGTTGAATGAACATATTGGTAAAATGCTTGCCGAAGAAGGCGTTACACAACAACAATACAATATCCTACGCATATTAAGAGGAAGTACTACGCCATTGAGTACACTAAAAATTAGAGAGCGCATGTTGGATAAGATGAGCGACACAAGTAGAATTGTTGATCGATTGATTGCAAAAGAATTGGTTGTAAAAAATACCTGCGAAAAAGACAAAAGATTGGTAGATATCACCCTCTCTCCAAAAGGACTTAGTTTGGTAGATCAACTGGATCAGTTCAATGAGCGCATTGATGCGCTATTAAAAGGGATCAATGAATCAGAAGCACAACTGATGAATCAAATCCTCGATAAAATCAGAATCGATTCAACAAGCGCTTAGTGCGAAAATGATTTTTATTTTCATTCATTTCCTTTTCATCCATTTTAAAAATCAATCGATAAGAATATTCTATTTGTTATGAAGAAAATTTTATTTACACTTTTATTAGCCCTTCCATTTTCACTTTTTGCACAACCCAGTTTATCAGATAAAAACGTATTTGAATTCAGAGCAGTATGGGTTGCCACCGTGGTCAATATTGACTGGCCAAGTAAACCTGGATTGAGTAGTCAAATTCAAAAAGATGAGTTTGAAGCATTATTAGATATGCATCAGAAAAATGGTATGAACTCCATCATCATGCAGGTAAGACCATCCGGAGACGCCTTGTATCCATCCACCTTAGAGCCTTGGAGTGAATACCTGATGGGGAAACAAGGTGAAGCCCCTAATCCATATTATGATCCTTTAAGTTTTATGATTGAGGCGACACACCAACGTGGTATGGAGTTTCATGCATGGATCAATCCTTATAGAGCAGTGTTTGATGTCAATAAATCGAGTATTGCCAACACCCATTTATCTAAAGTTCATCCTGAATGGTTTTTAACTTACGGTGATAAAAAATATTTCAACCCTGGACTACCGGAAGTATGGCAACATACCAACAAAGTGGTGGGTGATTTAGTAGCACGTTATGATATTGATGCTGTGCATATGGATGACTATTTTTATCCTTATAAAATTGTAGGCAAAGAATTTCCAGACGAATCTACCTATCAAAAAAATGCGAGAGGTTTAAGCAAGGATGATTGGAGAAGAAGCAATTGTGATACCATTGTAAAACGATTGTCTGCCACCATCCATCAAGTCAAGCCAGGAGTACAATTTGGTATTAGCCCATTTGGTGTATGGAGAAATCAATCGACAGACCCAAGAGGAAGTAAAACAAAAGCCACCACCAACTATGACGATTTGTATGCAGATATTTTATTGTGGCTAGAAAAAGATTGGATTGATTATGTAGCACCACAATTGTATTGGGAGCAGGGTCATGCTTTAGCAGATTACAATGAATTAATTGAGTGGTGGAATCGAAATAGCTATGGCAAGAATTTATATGTGGGTCATGGTATTTATAGAGCAGGAAGCAATGCGGCTTGGAAATCTCCTAATGAGATTCCAAATCAAATTAAAAAAATGAGGGCCTTAAAAAATACCCATGGTAGCGCGTATTTTAGCAGTGCTAGTTTTAAAACCAATGCAAATGGATGGAATGATAGCTTACAAAATACCTATTACCATAACCCTGCTTTGATCGCACCTATTGAATGGCTCGTTCAAAATAAAATGGTAAGCCCGAAACTAGTCAAGCAGGAAGATAATAGCTATAGCATCATAGATACTAACCCAGCTGCAACATTGAAATATTTTGCATTGATTCAAAAAAGCAAAACAGGATATTTTGTGGCAGCAATCTTACCAAAAGAGACAAAGTCACTTAATTTAAATACAATAGGTGTAACGATTTCCTCATCTGAACCAATTTGGATTGTAGCGGTTGGAAAACAAAATCAATTAAGTAAGTATCAACTGATCAATGAATGATTTGATTCAGTATGGATGCATTAATCGTAGGTACGTTTTAAAGGAAGATTTTCGTTGGCTTTAATGATCAAAGGGACATGCTCCACAACAGTCATATCATTGTCTAAGCCAAAAGCTTTTTGATCGCTTTGTGATAATTGCTTTATATTAAAATACAAATCCATAATAAAGTCCTCTTTTAACGAAAGTTCATTTTCTATAGAGAAGAAGCTTTCGATAATCACATAGGTAATGTCTGCGTGGAAATCTTTTTGTTTTAAAGATTCATACTTGCTATAGATACCCAATTCTTGGCACTCATTCAACTCCTGCATCACTTTTTTGAACAACACATTCACACGTGGTTGAATACGAAAACCTAATTTAAAATCTACACGCATCACTTTGTCATCAATCAATTCACGAATGCTGTAAGACATGCCATAAGGAGTATCTGTTCGGTCAATATGGATGAACCAATAAATGTCTGCGCGTTTTGGTTTCTTATTTAAAATGGAGTCAATAATACGATGTTCAATCTCTCTATGATTATTGGCCTTGGTTAAGTACACCAAGTGGGTCGCATATTTTGGTACATCTTTATCTGCACTCAAATTAGACAATTGCTCTAAATAAGTGTTTAGTTTCACAAAATCCAAATATCGATTCGCGATTTTACGCGCACGATGCCATATCGTCATTACAAAAATCATACTGAAAGAAAATATAAACGTGATCATTGCTTCATGAATTTTCACCACATTGGCTACAAAAAAGGAGACTTCAACAATGCAAAAAACTAAAATGATAAGCGCTACCAACCAGCGATTCCACCTTCTTACATTCAACATGTAAAAATTAATTAAAATGGTAGTCATAATCATGGTAACAATAATGGAGAAACCATATGCGGCAAGCATGTGTTCACTCTTTCTAAAATAAAGTAGCATGGTCACACAGCCTACCCAAAGAATTAAGTTTAAACTAGGAATATAAATTTGACCTTTTTGATCTGTTGGAAATTTTACGGTGACACGTGGCCAAAAATTTAAACTAATGGCCTCGTTAATTAAAGTAAAAGAACCACTAATCAAAGCCTGGCTGGCAATAATGGTGGCAATAGTGGCAATACCAATACCAATTAATAAAAACCAATGCGGCATGATTTCAAAAAATGGGTTAATGCCATTTGAAGTAGTGCCAACATGATTTAATAACCAAGCACCTTGTCCCATATAACTCATCACTAGGGCAAATTTTACAAACATCCAGCTCACTTGAATATTCTTACGTCCACAATGGCCTAAATCGCTATACAAAGCCTCGGCGCCAGTAGTACATAAAAACACCGCACCCAATAACCAAAAACCTTTAGGATAGTTTACTAATAAATCAAGTCCATAATAAGGATTCAATGATTTAAGAATAGAGATATTACCAAATACCTGAATCAATCCTAAAATTGAAATCATGGAGAACCATATCAACATAATAGGACCAAATGCAAATCCAATAATTTTTGTACCAAAACGTTGAAAGAAAAAAAGTAAAGAGATAATGGCAAGTACAATACCTACTGTTAAGTCATTACCAGGTACAATAATTTTTTCCAAACCTTTAATGCCTGCTAATCCTTCAATAGCCGAAGACACAGACACAGGTGGCGTAATCATCCCGTCGGCTAATAACATAGCTGCACCTATGATTGCTGGGATATAAATCCATTTTACATAACGACGAATTAATGCAAACAAAGAAAAAATCCCGCCCTCACCTCTATTGTCTGCTCTAAGTGTTAATAACACATATTTAAAAGTAGTCTGTAATGTTAAAGTCCAAAAAACGCAAGAGATAGCGCCGTAGATCAATTGTTCTGTAATTACTTTATGATTAATGATTGTACTAAATACATACAAAGGAGAGGTTCCGATATCACCGTAAATAATTCCTAAAGTAACTAATAAGCCTGCAACTGAAAATTTGTGGGTATGCCCTGAATTTTGTACCATGAATGAATAATCTAGACATCAAAGTTGATACATTTTAAGTTCTAAAATCAAGAAAAGGAAACTATTTTTAAAATAAATTTAAAACGGGAAACTAGGGCTTGTAAGCGCCCCACTTTGCTTCTACGGCTTTAAAACGGAAATCAAAAATTTCCTGTAGCTGTTTTTTGACAAAAAGCACTTGCGCAATATCCCCCAAGAAGCCCATTGGGATTTTATAATGGACAATATCATCCATTTTCACGCCACCCGGCACTGCTTTGAAATGGTGTTGGTGGTGCCACATGGTATAAGGACCAAAACGTTGCTCGTCTACAAAATAAGCACCATCTTGAACATGGGTAATCTCGGTCATCCAATACAAAGGGATATTCAGAACCGGTTTAACCGTGTATTCAATGATCTGTCCTGGATACATTTTCTCACCATGGAATTTGCTAATGATATTGAACCCCATCTTGGCCGGGGTAATTTTAGCCAAATTTGCTGGACTACTAAAAAAGTCCCAAGCTTCTGTCAAAGAAATAGGGATAAATTGCTCTGTGTGGATAGTATATACTTTAGACATACTTGATTAACAATGCTTTTGGCATTTTGTTGTATAAAATCGCAACAAAGCCATTAATTTTAACCCATGATTAGTAAAGCAGAGCAGCAGCTGGCATTTGAGCAGTTGTACAAAAAATTAAACCAGGAACAAAAAAAGGCAGTCGACACCATTGAGGGACCAGTCATGGTCATTGCTGGACCGGGCACAGGTAAAACTCAGATCCTGGGCGCTAGGATAGGTAAAATTTTATTAGAGACTGATACGGCACCAGAAAGCATTTTATGTCTTACTTATACAGACGCTGGTGCCATTGCAATGCGCAAAAGATTAATGGATTTTATTGGAACTGCGGCTTATAAAGTCACCATCGCCACCTTCCACTCTTTTTGCAATGATATCATTCAAGACAATTTATCCCTTTTTGAGAAACCAAGCTTGGATCCAATATCCGAATTAGAAAAAATTGCTTTACTCAAAGAATTGATAGATCAATTTGATAAAACCAATCCCTTAAAAAGATTCAAGGGAGATGTGTATTATGAAATGAACAACTTAATGAAGTTGTTTAGCACGATGAAAAAGGAAGGATGGGATGTCGCATATCTGACAACACAGATAGATCAATACATTCAGGACATTCCATTTAGGGATGATTTTGTCTACAGAAAAAAATACAAACAGTTTGAAGCGGGTGATCTTAAACAAGGGTTGGTAGACGATGCGATTGAAAAGATGGGTAAGCTAAAAGCTGCGGTGGCCTCATTTGACAGGTACCAAGGGCTCATGAAAAAATATGGCCGTTATGATTTTGATGATATGATTAATTGGGTGATTGGCGCATTTAAAGAAAATAAAAATCTATTGGCACAATACCAAGAACGTTACTTGTATATTTTAGTAGATGAGTTCCAAGATACAAGTGGCACACAGAATGAACTAGTGCAATTGTTGACGAACTATTGGGATCAACCAAATTTATTTGTGGTGGGAGATCATGACCAAAGTATTTTTAGATTCCAAGGCGCCAATGTCGAAAACATGTTGCATTTTCAAACGCAATTCAAGGATGATATTGTCAATATTGTTTTAGAACAAAATTACCGTTCTACCCAGCCGATATTAGATGCGTCCACAAAAGTGATAAATCAAAATCAGGAAAGGTTAATCAATAAAATTGGCGGCTTATCAAAAAATTTGATTGCGGCACTCCCGGAAAATCAAGCAATTAATATTGCGCCCTCTATACTGCAATACAATGATCCACAGGAAGAAATGATGGATATCACAGAAAAAATTGCGCAGCTAATAGAGTCTGGGACGGCACCAAAAGAGATTGCAGTATTATATAAAGAACATAAGTACGGAACCGAAATCGCGCATTTTTTACAACAAAAAAATATTCCTATTTACAGCAGAAGAACTGCGAACCTTTTTGACCAAATACTGATTCAGCAAATCTTAAAAATACTAGATTATTTAGCCTGTGAGTGGGATCAACCCAATGAGGGCGCTAATTTATTATTTGAAATACTGCATTTTAAATGGTGGCAGATATCCCCTATCACCATTGCTACGCTTACGGTGGAAGCCAATCAATTAAAATACAACCATAAAGAAAATAGTTTTAGAAAAGTCTTGATTGATAAAACACAAGAAGTACAAACCGATTTATTTTCAAAAGGCGGATTAGAACAAGTGGCAAAAGCTGTTAAAGTATTAGAAGACTTAATTGGACAAATTCCTAATGTCACATTGGTGAACTTGATTGAACAGGTTTTACAAAAAACAGGCATCATTCAAGCTGTTTTAAATAGTGATGAAAAAGCGGCGGAATTGGATATGGTGACTTCCTTTTTTGATTTCATTAAAGAGGAAACACATCGTAAACCTAGTTTAGATTTGAAGACCTTAGTAGACATCTTTAGGTTAATGAAACGCGAAGACATCCGCTTACCATTACCTATTACCTTAGGCTCTGATGCCGGAGTGAATTTATTAACGACACATAGTAGCAAGGGACTTGAATTCACCCATGTATTTTTAGCAGGGACCAATGCAGCTTATTGGGAGAAAAAAAGAACAACAGCAGCTGCAGGTTATAGCCTACCAGACACAGTATTGAGTAGTTTGGAAAAAGCAGATGATAAAGAAGAATTAAGAAGACTATTTTATGTGGCCATCACAAGAGCAAAAAGACATTTGACGATTTCTTATAGTAAGTATAAAGCGGATGGGAAGGAACTTGAGCCAAGTCAATTTTTAATTGAACTCGTGCAAGGCAATGATGGCATGATAGCAGCGCAAGAACTAGATGTATCCGTTAAAATGCAGTATAAATTGCTCAGACTTGAAACAACGCTTAAACCTACTATTGCTCAATTAGAAGCCGATTTTATCCAACCGAAATTGGATAAATTTTCGATGAATGTAACTGCACTAAATAATTACTTAAAATGCCCTTTACGTTTTTATTACAACAGCTTAATTCGTGTGCCTTCTGGAAAATCAGAAGCTACCACTTTTGGTTCTGCCATCCACGATGCACTCAATAAACTTTTTGAAAAAATGCAAAAAGCAGGAAACCTATTTCCTGATAAGCAAACCCTTGTAGAAGATTTTGAATTTTACATGAAAAGACATCGTGAAGCATTTACAAAACAAGAATTTAAAGACCGAGTAGATCTTGGCGGCACTGTCTTAGTCAACTATTATGATTTTTATGTGCAAGGATGGAATAAGATTGTTGCAACCGAATACAGGGTCACAAATATAGTTGTGAATGATATTCCATTGAAAGGTGCGATTGATAAAATTGAATTCAATGGCAAAGAAGTGGTGGTGATTGATTATAAGACCGGTAATATTGACAACGCAAGAGCGCAATTAATGGGACCGAATGAAAAAAATCCAGATGGCGGTGATTACTGGAGACAAGCTGTTTTCTATAAAATACTTTTAAGACATCATCCTAAAAACTGGCAGGTCACAAGTGCAGAATTTGATTTTGTGGAACCCAATAAGAAAAAAGCTTTTGAAAAAATTGCGATTGCCATTACAGAAGCAGACATCACTACAGTCCAACAGCAAATAAAAATGGTCTGGGGAAAAATCCAACAGAAAGATTTTTATACCGGCTGTGGCAAGGAAGATTGCCATTGGTGCAATTTTGTAAAAAACAATGAACTAGCTATAGCATTACACGAGCTAGAGGAGGAAATTTAACTAAGTTTGCAAAGTATGATCCGATTAAAATTCATTCCAGCAATCGTATTGAGCTGTATGGTCGCAATGGCCCTTATCCAAATAGGTGGCTGTGCCAATATTGTACCTCCATCTGGAGGACCAAGAGATAGCATCCCACCATATGCTGTATATGCTAAACCAAAAGACTCCAGTACAAATATTGCCCCTAAAGAAATTTTGATCAGCTTTAACGAATACATCACCACCAATGCATTGCAAGAGCAATTGATTGTCTCCCCAAATATCAAGAACAATCCTTTGGTAGATCAAAGGTTAAATATGGTGCGCATTCGTTTATCAGATAGTTTAAATGCAAACACCACCTATAGTTTACAATTTGGCAATTCCATAAGAGATGTGAATGAAGGTAATATTGTTCAAAATTTTACCTATGTATTTAGTACAGGCAATCAAATTGACACAGGCAAACTATTCGGAAAAGTTCAAATTGCCGAAACCGGCTTAGTGGATAGTACTTTAATAGCCGTCTTGCATCCTATCGAAAATGATTCTGCCATCTATAAAGACAAACCTAATTATTATACTAAAATTAATGGTCAAGGCATTTTTGAATTTAAATTTTTACCAGCTATCAATTTTAATATCTACATTCTTCCAAATGATTACAGCAAACGTTATGATGATTCAACAAAATTATTTGCATTCCTAGACCGCAGTGTAGCTCCAATGAAAACGAAGGATAGCATACAGTTGTATGCGTTTGAAGCTAGTCCAAAAAAAGAAAAAAAACTAGCCACTATTGCTGGTGCAAAAAATGCTAAAAAACAATCCCTAGTTTTAAAATACAGTAGCAATTTAGAGGGCAAAGAGAAAGATATTTTAAGTCCATTGACCTTGAATTTTGAAACCCCTGTTCGTTTGAATGATAGCTTCACAATTGGCATCACCGATACCAATTTAGTAAAACAAGAAGGCTTAACAGCGTTGGTTAATGCCCAAAATAAACAACAAATTGACATTGATTTTCCATGGGAAGCCAACACAGATTACAAATTAGTCCTACCACAAAAATCCATCACCGATAGCCTTTCCAATTTTTTATTGAAGTCTGATACCATCCGATTTAAAACCAAGCCTGAATCAAGTTATGGCACTGCTATTTTAAGAATCAATGGCTTTCAACAATTTGAGGATCCGGTTTTGTTATTAATACAGGACCAGAAAGTCAAATTTAGTTACCCTATCACACAGAACTTATTGCGCATTGATTTACTACCACCTGGAGATTACCAATTAAAATTATTATCCGACGCCAATCAAAATGGGCGCTGGGATACAGGTCAATTCATGGGTAAAAAGATACAGCCAGAATTGGTGCGCAACCTGAAACTAATTTTAAATATCAAGTCTAATTGGGATAATGAAATGAACCTCATTTTAAAACCCTAATTTTGTTTTTTACAATTGTATGCAACTACCCTCTTCCTTACTTGAAAACGCTGTCGCAGAATTCTCCAAACTTCCGGGTATAGGTAAAAAAACTGCTTTACGTTTGGTATTGCATCTATTGAAACAAGATGCCTCCAGTACCAACCAGTTTAGTGAAGCTTTAGTTAGAATGCGAAAGGAGATCCAATTTTGTAAAAACTGTTTCAATATTAGTGATGGCCCCATCTGTTCTATCTGCTCAAACAATTCCAGGTCCAAGGAAACTATTTGTGTGGTAGAGAATATTAGAGACGTGATTGCTATTGAAAATACAAGTCAATACCATGGCAGTTACCATGTATTAGGCGGCATCATTTCTCCTTTAGATGGCATTGGCCCAGAACAATTAACCATTGAACCTTTAATGGAGCGCATTCAAAAAAATGGGGTGACAGAATTGATTTTTGCTTTAAATCCAACCATCCAAGGCGATACGACCATCTATTATATTCAAAAGAAAATGACAGGCAATGCATGCAAAGTCACCACCATTGCAAGAGGTATTGCTTTTGGAGGAGAATTAGAATATGCCGACGAAATGACCTTGGGCAAGAGTATCTCCAACCGCCAACCCATCCAACAATACATCAAGTAAATTGTTATTAGTTTGTATAACAACTAGAAAATAACTAATTTTAATGTTCAAACATTGATTTATGCACCTAAGAATAATCACCCTATTGATAGCTAGTTTTGCTTTGATACAAGTAGAAGCCCAGAAAGTATATAGTACCAAAACTGCCACTATTAGATTCATTGCAGTTGATGATAAAGACATAGACGCTACCAATACAAAAACTGTGAGTCGTCTAGAAGCCAATGGCAAATTGAGTTTCATCATGCTCATGAAAGATTTTAGTTTCGAAATGGATTTGATGCAAAAGCATTTTAACGATGAATATGTGGAGTCAGAAAAATTTCCTCGAGGATTTTTCAATGGTCAAATCACCAATATTAAATCTGTCAATTTTGCGAAGGACGGCAGTTACCCAATCACTGTGAAAGGCAATATGCAGGTGCATGGTGTCAATAAAGCAATACAAACCAATGGGGTCATTGTTGTTACTAAAGGACTGCCTAAGGCGACTGCTACCTTCACAGTTAGCTTAAAGGATTTTGGTATCGGTGGGGTCTTAATTAAGATGGTTGCCGATCAAGTGGATGTGGAAGTGGTTGCTAGTTATCAATAAGCCATATCCATAGGCTTTATTTTGGCCATCAATTGTATCTCCCTTATCTTTGCAGCGCAACAGCAGGAGGATTTGTTTATTGTTCACCCTGCCATCCGAAAGGAAAAAAGAACTAATAAACGGTACATTTATCGCCCCCCTATCTCTTTTCCTATTGGATGCTGCATAAAATTTAATGTAGTATTATGTCAATTAAGGAAGCTTTACAAGAAAGAATTTTAGTCATTGATGGCGCCATGGGTACCATGATTCAACGTCATAAATTAACGGAAGAAGATTATCGTGGGACAAGATTTGCCAATTGGCATTCCGATGTAAAAGGTAATAATGACCTTTTATGTATCACTCAACCAGCCATCGTTACTGGCATCCATTTAGAATACTTAGAAGCAGGTGCGGACATTATTGAAACCAATACTTTCAGTAGCACTTCCATTGCTATGGCGGATTATGACATGCAAGCATTAGCTTATGAATTGAATCTGGCTGCAGCAAAATGTGTGCGAGATGCCATTGAACAGTACAAAGAAAAAAATCCCGATAGCAGCGAAAAATATATTGCAGGATCGATTGGTCCATTGAATAAAACATTAAGTCTTTCCCCCGACGTGAACAATCCAGGTTATCGCGCAGTCACTTTTGACGAAGTGGTGGTGGCTTATACAGAACAGATTCGTGGATTAGTGGATGGTGGTGTAGATCTTATTTTAGTGGAAACCATTTTTGATACACTCAATGCCAAGGCAGCCATTTTTGCGATCAAAGAATATTTTAGACAAATAGGACAACCAGAATTACCCATCATGATTAGCGGTACCATTACAGATGCATCCGGCAGAACTTTAAGCGGACAAACATTAGAAGCATTTTATACTTCTGTGGCACATGCTAAACCACTGAGTGTGGGATTGAACTGTGCATTAGGTGCGCAAGAAATGCGTTCACATATAGAGGAGCTTTCTCAAATTGCTACCTGTTACACATCTGCCTATCCCAATGCAGGCTTACCGAATGCGATGGGTGAATATGACGAAGCACCACATGAAACTGCACATTTTATTGAAGAATGGGCCAAGAATAAATTTGTGAATATTGTAGGCGGTTGTTGTGGTACTACGCCCGACCATATCAGACATATGGCAGATAATGTACGCAGCATTCAACCAAGAAAATTACCTATTGTAGACAAAACTATTTAAGATTATGAGTGATCAAATAATACATATTAAGCCTTATTTAAGATTGGCAGGATTAGAACCTTTAGTGATTCGTCCTGAAACAAATTTTGTGAATGTTGGTGAAAGAACCAATGTGACTGGATCTAAAAAATTTGCAAGATTGATTAAGGAAAACAAATACGAAGAGGCATTGTCTGTAGCACGTCAACAAGCTGAAAGTGGAGCGCAAATCATTGATATTAATATGGATGACGCCTTACTTGAAGGTGTAAAAGCGATGACCACTTTTTTGAATTTATTGCAAAGCGAACCAGATATTGCAAAAATTCCCATCATGATTGATAGCTCAAAATTTGAGATCATTGAAGCGGGATTAAAATGTGTGCAAGGAAAATGTATTGTGAACTCCATTTCTATGAAAGAAGGAGAAGCGAAGTTCATAGAGCAAGCACATATCTGTAAAGCCTATGGTGCAGCGGTGATTGTGATGGCATTTGATGAAGTAGGACAAGCAGATACCAAGGCAAGAAAAGTAGAAATTTGTGCACGTGCTTATAAAATTTTAGTAGAACAAGTGGGCTTCGACCCACAAGACATCATTTTTGATCCAAATATTTTTGCGATTGCAACAGGTATCGAAGAGCATAATAATTATGCAGTTGATTTTATAGAAGCAACTAGAGAGATAAAAGCCTTAATGCCCTTAGCAAAAGTGAGTGGTGGTGTATCGAATGTGTCATTCTCGTTTAGAGGCAACGATGCAGTAAGAGAAGCCATTCATGCCGTGTTTTTATACCATGCTGTAAATGCAGGAATGGATATGGGTATTGTGAATGCAGGTCAATTAATTGTATTTGACGAGATTGAGCCTGAATTAAAAAAATTATGTGAGGATGTAATTCTGAATCAAAACAATGACGATAACCAAGCAACCGAAGCATTGATTCAATATGCAGATGCCTTGAAAGCAAAAGGAGAAGACGCAGGACAAGTCGCAGAAGCCAATAGTAAAAAATTAGCATGGAGATCTGGTTCTGTAGAGGAAAGATTAGCACACTCATTGATCAATGGAATTACCGATTTCATTGAAGCAGATACAGAAGAAGCAAGATTACAATATAGTGCCCCATTAGAAGTGATTGAAGGCCCATTGATGGCGGGCATGAATCAAGTAGGTGATTTATTTGGTGCAGGTAAAATGTTTTTACCACAGGTGGTAAAAAGTGCAAGGGTAATGAAAAAAAGTGTGGCTGTATTAACCCCATTTATTGAAGCCGAAAAAGAAAGATTAAAAAATGCCTCTGCTAATCCAAATGGTCAAACAAAAGGACCTGCTAAAATTTTACTAGCCACTGTAAAAGGAGACGTGCATGATATTGGAAAAAATATTGTAGGTGTGGTATTGGGCTGTAATGGCTATGAAATTATTGATATTGGGGTGATGGTACCTGCAGATAAAATTCTTGCAGAAGCAGAAAAATACCAAGTGGATATCATTGGATTAAGTGGATTGATCACCCCATCACTAGACGAGATGGTCTACATTGCCAAAGAAATGAAACGTCGTGGCATGACGATTCCACTAATGATTGGAGGTGCCACTACTTCTAGAATGCACACTGCGGTTAAAATTGCACCAGAATACAATGATGGTGTCATTCATGTATTGGACGCATCAAGAAGTGTGACTGTGGCTGGGTCTTTATTGAACAAAGAAACAAAAAAACCTTTCTTAGCAGAATTGGAACAAACCTATTTGCAATTAAAGGCTGACTTTGACAATAAAAAAACAGTGAAACAAAGCATCCCTTATGCAAGCGCATTAGAAAATAAAGTAGCAATTGATTGGAGCGGATTCAATGCCACTGCACCCAATTTCACTGGAAACAAAGCCATTGAAATAACAGATCTTTCTGTTTTGGTAGAGTACATAGATTGGAAACCATTCTTTATAGCTTGGGAACTCCATGGTAATTTCCCTGCTATTTTAACGGACGAAGTAGTTGGTGAAGTAGCAAGCAAACTCTATCAAGACGCACAAGCCTTATTAAAAAAGATCATTGAAGAAAATTGGTTAACAGCAAAAGGAGCTGTTGGATTTTGGCCAGCCACATCTACTGGTGATGATGTGATGGTTACGGACGGTACAAATCAAGTTGACTTACATTTTTTGAGACAACAAGCAAAAAAAGCAGCAGGTCAACCAAATTTCTCCTTGGCTGATTTTATTTGTCCTACAACCGAAAATAAATCAGATTATATTGGTGCATTTGCGGTAACCATTCATGGTATCGAAAAGCATATCAAAGCATTTGAGGATAATTTAGATGACTATAATAAAATTATTTTACAGGCATTAGCAGATCGTTTTGCCGAAGCATTTGCAGAATACTTGCATGTCAAAACAAGAAAAGAATATTGGGGTTATGCCAAAGATGAGCAATTAGACAACGAGGCATTGATTCAAGAAAATTATGTAGGCATTCGACCTGCACCAGGCTATCCTGCTTGTCCAGACCATACCGAAAAATATAGCTTGTTTAATTTATTGAACGCAGAACAACACACTGGCATTAGCTTAACAGAAAGTTTAGCCATGTATCCGGCATCAAGTGTTTGTGGATGGTATTTCGCACATCCTCAAAGTCAATATTTTGGATTAGGAAAAATACAGCAGGACCAAGTTGTAGATTATGCAAAAAGGAAAAATCAATCTTTAGAATATATCACAAAATGGTTGCAACCTGTGATTGATTAAGCTTTTTCAAATAACCACCAGAAACGTTTCTTAGGTGTGACCACATAGCTCGAAACATATTTACGAATATGTTCAATGGCTTCGTCACAATCATCGGTTAATAAAATAAAGTCTTTGTCTTGTGCAGAGATGGTGCCAGCTGCAATCATATGTTCCATCCAATCTATTAAAGGCGCATGGTATTCCTTGCCAATGACCACAATAGGGAAATTTTTAATGATTTTAGTTTGGACTAAAGTAAGGGTCTCAAAAAATTCATCTTGTGTACCAAATCCACCTGGCATGATCACAAATGCATAGGAATACTTGACCAATAAAACTTTTCTAATAAAGAAAAAACTAAAAGTAAAAGACTTGTGTACGTATGGATTGGGGGTTTGTTCAAATGGTAATTTAATATTACATCCAATAGACTGACCACCAATTTCATAAGCACCCCTATTAGCCGCTTCCATAATGCCAGGACCACCTCCTGTCATGGTTACAAAACCAAGTGCTGCAATTTTTTGACCCATTTTTCTTGCTTGTTCGTAATAAGGATGCCCTTCCTTAAATCGAGCTGATCCAAATACCGTGATACAGGGCCCTACAAAATTGAGGGCTCTAAACCCTTTTATAAATTCAAAAAATATTTGAACAGCAAATTTGAATTCCTTCAACCTTGGCCTAGGCCCGTCTAATTCAACACGTTTTTGTGATGGAATCCTCTTTTTTTCAGAGATGATATTGTCTGTTGTTTGCATCTACTATAATCAGTGTTAATAGAGATGAAGTTAGAATAAAATAGGTATTAAACACCTAAATCAACTAAATTTGATTACCCAATTTGACCCTGCTACATGAAAAACTTTTTTTACTTTTTAAGTCTACTCTTTGCACAATCTATTTGTATCGCTTCGTTTGGACAATCCAATCAAGTGACATTTGAACAAGTCCAAATGTATTCTAGTATTCAACCAGAGGGAAAATATTGGCGCCCCTCAGCAACACAAGTACAAGCATTCACTAGCATATTGGATTCTGCACTATTTAATCCATTACAACTTCAAAGAGACACAAGCTATCTAACTAAAATTAAAATTTTAAATAAATCAAATCAGATTGGAAAGCTAGTCATTGATTGGAGCCAA
>Ga0304730_1001615_pt1 | contig 16730 bp, 15 predicted proteins | sample M_130628_MF_Meta_FD_190474 | JGI IMG/M metagenome (GOLD analysis project Ga0304730, IMG submission 190474) | Freshwater microbial communities from Lake Montjoie, Canada to study carbon cycling - M_130628_MF_MetaG (v2) (version 2) | ecosystem: Environmental > Aquatic > Freshwater > Lake | place...
GGTCTGATTTCACATACTGGTGGCAGCGGGCAAGTTCTTGATGCATCTATTGATGAACCAGAAAAATACCTTTCTCGAGTTGGCGCGATGATTGAAGGACCAGCCTTTTATCCAGCTTTAACAGGGGCTGAAAACTTAAAAGTATTAGCAACTCTTGGTGGATTCCCAATCGAACGAGTTCAAACACTGCTTGATCAAGTTGGTCTTGGGGATCGCGCAAAGTCAAAGTACAAGACTTATTCACTAGGTATGAAGCAACGATTGGGTATTGCAGCAGCGTTATTGCCCAATCCAAAGCTACTTATGTTGGACGAACCAACTAATGGACTTGATCCCGAAGGCATACAAGAGGTGCGCGCGCTGTTGCGCTCGCTGGCGGATAACGGCACAACTGTTTTTGTTTCATCTCACCTATTGTCTGAACTAGAAATCATCAGCGACTATTTAGTAATGCTTCGTAAAGGTGAAGTTGTCTTTGCGGGAAAGATTGAAGAGCTCTTACTTGCACAACAACACGTCATTATTGCTAAGGGCCAGAATCACGCAGATCTAGAAAAAATTCTTTCAATTGCGACCTCGATGGGAAACAGTGCATCAATTAGAAATAATGAAGTACATGTTCAAGCTAGCGCAGATTTTGCGGCAACCCTTAATCGCGCAGCATTTGATGCAGGAATTACACTGACTCAACTTTCCCCGCAAGTTCCAAATCTAGAAGAAACTTTCTTCGAAATGACGGGGGATAAATAATGTTCCGCGTCGTACTCGCAGAGTTGAGAAAACTTCGTCGCCCAACATTGGTGCTTGGAACTTTAGGTGCTGCGCTATTTTTCTCTGCTTTAATTACGTCCTTCTTATTTTTGTTAATTGATGATCCAAATGGCAACGGAGATCGTGGTCGACAAATTGGGCGAGAAGTACTTACCTTGGCATCTGGTTCAGTTACTGGTTTCTCATCCGTGGGTGGATTACTTGGAATCATCGCGCTCTGTGTTTTTGCTGCCCAAACTGCTCAGGAATACACCTACGGAACTTTGCGCAATTTATTGGTGCGTCAATCTGGTCGCTTTCGAATTCTTGGTGGCAAACTGATAGCAAACACTATTTTTGCAGCGGTGATGGTTTTATTTAGTGCAGTCGTCAGCATCGGCATTTCAGTTGCTTTAGCACCCGGTGCGAAAGTTTCAACAAGTCTATGGTTTACAAGTGATGGATGGTCTTCGATTATTCACACAGTTATCAATGTGTTTATTGCAGTCTTTGGTTTTGGAGTGTTCGGTATGGCTCTAGGTCTCTTGTTGCGCTCTCCAATTAGCTCAATATCTGTAGGAGTGCTCTGGATACTCATTATTGAAAATCTTTTGGGTGCGGTTAAAGAGAGCGCACTGCGATGGTTGCCTGGGTCACAGTTAAATACGATTGCAGAAGGCGGATCTGAAACAATTTCTTACACCCATGCAATGCAAGTGGGTGGGGCATATGTGATTGGAATTTCAATTATTGCGGCGGTGCTTTTTTCTCGCCGTGATGTCGCAAACTAGGACACAGAAAACTCACAAAGTTAAATACCTGCTTTGTGCTGACTCTGACTTTATCCTTAGTACATCTCTTCCCCCATGGAGGTTGTCCTTAGTGAGCCGTAATCGTGCATTAGTTCTTGCCGTGGTTCTTGGGCTAACAATCACAACAGCACCTGCATATGCGGCAAAACCTAAACCAACTCTTGCTCAAATCGAAGCTGCGAAAAAGGCTGAGGCTGCGAAAAAAGCCGCGGCTGATGCGGCTGCAAAAAAATTAGCGTCAGCCACACAAACTCTTCGAGGACTAACTGCGAAAGCCACAGCGGCACGTGCTTTGTATGTAAAAGCACAGAAAGAGTTAGCAATTGCGACTTCGGCAGCAAATGCCGCAGCTGCGCACGCACAGGAGACAGCCGCACAAGTAACAGCAGCGCATCGCACCATCGGAAAACTCGCAGTTAATGCTTTCATCATGGGTGGAAGCCTTACCGATATCGAACCGTTACTCAGCGCGAATGGGCCACAAGATTTAGTAGATCAATTAACAACTTTAGACTCCTTGGGTTCACAAAACACAACTGCGCTTAATCGCTACAAAGCAGCAGAAGTAATTGCCAAAGCCGCAAAAATTCAAGCAGACAACGCAAAAGCCGTGCAACAGAAAGCAACAGAAAAAGTTGCTGCTGCGAAAAAAGTTGCTGATGATGCACAGAATGAGCAAGAGAAAGAAGTTGCTCGACTTCAAAAGATTCAAGATGATTTAATGAAAGAGTTGTTAAGTGCACGAAAGGTTCGTACAACTCTCGAACAACAGCGCGCACTTGCCTTACTCGAAGAGAGCAATGCCAATACTGCAACATTTACTCCAAACCAAGCAAAAGTGTGGCCAGATATTGGATTCAAAGGTCGCTCAACTTCTCGCACTACTGAAGCACAACGTGCGACGGCGGTTGCATTTGCGAAGAAACAAGTGCAAGCGCGCAAGCCATACATATGGGGATCAGAGGGACCTAACTCATTTGACTGTTCTGGTTTGGTTTACGCAGCATATAAATCAGCTGGTCTTAACTGGCCTAACTGGGATCGCCTTAATTCAGCGTTGTATGCAGGCTACACAAAGCACGTATCTCTTAGTGAATTGCAACCAGGAGATTTACTTTTCTATTCTTACAAAGGAACTATTTCAACAATTCATCACATCACAATTTATGCAGGCGGTGGCATGATGTGGGAAGCCAACTCAAAGAATGCGGGCTTGCTCTATTCAAATATCTACAGCGTTAAGGGTCTAATGCCATTTGGTGGTCGGGTCTAGTCTTAGGACATGTCTGCCAATACCGTTGCGATTCGCTCGGCCGTTCGTAACGCACTCAGTGATTGCGCCCCTGGAGATTTAATTTTGGTTGCTGTCTCAGGGGGTGCGGATTCACTCGCACTTGCGTACGCACTAAGTTTAGAGGCACCAAAACTTGCACTGCGACTTGAAGGCGTAACTATTGATCACCAACTTCAAGCTCAATCTTCTGTACAAGCAGAAAAAGTTGTTGCAGCGCTTTCAAAAATGGGTATTAAAAAAACACATGTCATTAGAGTCGATGTCGATGTTACTGATGGCCTGGAAGCATCTGCACGCCGCGCACGTTATGGCGCACTTGATGCATGCGCAGAAAAAAATGGCGCAGAATTTGTTTTCCTTGGACACACTCGCGATGATCAATCCGAAAGTGTTTTGCTAGGACTTGCGCGTGGATCTGGTGCGCGTTCATTATCAGCAATGGCTGCACGCAATGGAAAGTATGTAAGACCACTTCTTGCAATTACACGAGAAGAAACATTAGGTACGTGCATCGAAGCACAACTTGATACTTGGGATGATCCACATAATGCGGATAAGACTTTTGCACGTATTCGGGTTCGCCACGAAGTAATTCCCAATTTAGAAAAGAACTTAGGTCCTGGAATCCCTGCTGCCCTTGCACGCACGGCAGCATTGTTACGAGATGATGCTGATGCACTCGATCAATTAGCGGAGCAAGAATTTATCGCCCACGATGCTCTTTCACTTGATGTGTCCCGCCTTGAAAAATTACCGAAGGCAATTCGCACTCGGGTTCTTCGAATGGCGATTTATGCCGCCGGTGCACCTTCTGGGTCCCTGAACGCTGATCACATCACGCCTATTGAGGGGTTCATCACCGATTGGAGCGGGCAAGGCCCGTCTGATCTCCCCGGCGGTGTGAGAGTTAGCCGAATTTCGGGCAGACTTTCGCTCTCACGGTAGGACCCATACCGCCGGCTAGGTTATTAAAAGGAGCTTGTCTTGGATCTCAGCGCCGTTTCAAAAGATATTGAACGCGTCATTGTGAGCGAAGAAGATTTGCAAAAAAGAATTAAAGAGTTAGCTGCGCAAGTTGATAAAGATTACGAAGGTAAAGATCTTTTATTACTTGGTGTTTTAAAGGGTGCGGTAATGGCTGTTGCAGATCTTTCACGTGCAATGCAACGTCACGTTGAAATGGATTGGATGGCTGTTTCTTCTTACGGATCCGGCACAAAATCAACCGGTGTAGTTCGTATTCTGAAAGATTTAGATCGTGACATTACGGGACGCAATGTTTTAATCATTGAAGACATCGTTGACACAGGTCTGACACTTTCATGGCTCAAGGCAAACCTCGAATCGCGAGGAGTTGGAAATGTTGAGATTCTTACAATTCTTCGCAAACCAGAGGCTGCTCAAGTAGAAGTTGATGTTAAGTATGTTGGTTTTGATATTCCAACTGATTTCGTTATCGGCTACGGATTAGATTTTGATGAAAAATATCGCAACCTTCCCTTCATTGGTGTGCTTGCTAAGCACATGTACTCCTAGGAGAGCACGCAATGGCTGAAGCAAAGAAACCAAATCCACTGAAAAATATAAAAATGCCTAAGAAGAAGGTTGTAAACCCTGGACCGAAGAAGCAATTGACTCGCTCACAGAGAATTCTTCGGGGACCACTTTTTTGGATTATTGCTGCAATCGTTGCCGTTACGGTATTCGGTCAGATTACAAATGCTGGTAATCAATACACACAGATCAAGACATCACAAGCACTCGACGCAATTTCAAAATCAGATGTTGACTCTGCGGTCCTGGTTGATAAGGAACAAAAACTTCGTCTTGACTTAAAATCTGGAAAAACAATTAATGGTTCAAGCAAAGTAGTTGCTTCATACGTGGTTCGCCAAGAACCAACGGTCATCGATGCTTTGACAGGAAACCCACCGGCTAAGGGCTGGACGGTTGATGTTCCAAAGCAATCTCTTCTACTTTCTTTCTTGTTTTCATTTGCACCAATTTTGCTCATTGGCTTGCTCTTCTTCTTCATGATGAGCCAAGCGCAAGGTGGCGGTAAAGTATTTTCATTTGGTCGATCTCGCGCAAAGTTACAAGACCCAGATGTTCCACAAACAACTTTTGCGGACGTAGCCGGATCAGATGAAGCAATCGCAGAACTTCGCGAAATTAAAGACTTCTTAGCTAATCCTCCAAAGTACGCTGCTATTGGTGCAAAGATTCCAAAGGGTGTTTTGTTATATGGCCCTCCTGGAACAGGTAAGACACTTCTTGCTCGCGCTGTTGCGGGAGAAGCAGGAGTTCCTTTCTATTCAATCTCTGGTTCTGATTTCGTAGAAATGTTCGTTGGTGTTGGTGCTGCTCGTGTTCGTGATTTATTTGCGCAAGCAAAACTTCATGCACCTGCAATTGTTTTCGTTGATGAAATTGATGCAGTTGGTCGTCAACGTGGAGCTGGCATGGGTGGCGGACACGATGAACGCGAACAGACTCTTAATCAATTACTAGTTGAGATGGATGGCTTTGAGGCAAATGGTTCAGTTATTCTTATCGCAGCAACAAATCGTCCTGATGTATTAGATCCAGCTCTTCTTCGTCCGGGACGTTTTGACCGCCAGATTGCAGTTGATCGCCCAGACCTAAAAGGTCGTGAAGAAATTCTTAAGGTTCACGCAAAAGGAAAGCCACTTGGTAAAGATGTAGAACTTATTTCCTATGCTCGCCGAACACCAGGATTTACTGGCGCAGACCTGGCAAATGTTCTTAACGAAGCAGCACTGCTTACCGCTCGCGAAGAGAAGAAGGTTATTTCGCACGCAGAATTAGATGAGGCAATTGACCGCGTTATGGCTGGTCCGCAGCGGAAATCTCGCATCATGTCTGATGATGAACGACGCGTTACCGCTTATCACGAAGCAGGCCACGCTCTTGTTGCGTTTGCATTGCCACATACAGATCCCGTTCACAAAATTACGATCATGCCTCGTGGTCGCGCACTTGGTTACACAATGGTTCTGCCAGATGATGACAAGTACTCAACAACGCGGAATCAATTACTCGATCAATTGGCGTACTCACTTGGTGGTCGAGCAGCAGAAGAGTTGATTTTCCATGACCCATCAACTGGTGCTTCAAATGACATTGAAAAAGCCACCGCTCTTGCTCGTGCAATGGTTACGCAATACGGAATGACTGAAGCAATTGGCGCGATCAAACTAGGTTCTGATACTTCTGAACCATTTATGGGTCGCGACTTTGGCCATCAACGTGATTACTCAGAAAATGTTGCAGCCATTGTTGATGCTGAAATTCGCAAACTAATTGAAAATGCACATCAAGAGGCGTATGAATTGCTTGTAGAAAACCGTGCCACTTTGGATGCCATGGTTTTAGCGCTACTTGAAAAAGAGACATTAAATAAAGACGAAATCACTAAAATCTTTAAGAGAATCAAAAAGCGTGATGGACGTCCTGCCTGGACTGGTTCTGCAATGCGTATTCCTTCTCGTGTTCCACCAGTTGATGTTCCGGCTCGCACAGAGAGCACATCAGAAGAAATCAAGAAGCGCACAACTCGTACTAAGAAAAACGACGCATGAGCGGGATCAGTCCTGCGTCAATGGGCCCTCATGATGGTCGCGCTCTTCATGAATATGATCATGAGCGTGCAGAGCGCGCAGTAAAAGAGTTATTGCTTGCAATCGGTGAAGATCCAGAGCGTGAAGGATTAAAAGATACTCCTGCGCGAGTTGCGCGGGCTTTCAAAGAGAACTTTGCTGGTTTGTGGCAATCGCCAGAAGATGTGCTTACAACCACTTTTGATATTGGTCACGAAGAACTCGTGATTATTCGCGACATCGAAGTCTTCTCACATTGCGAACACCACTTAACGCCATTTCATGGCGTTGCACACGTTGGCTACATCCCTAGTGGCAAAATAACTGGACTTTCAAAAGTGGCACGTCTTGTTGATTTGTTCGCACGCCGTCCACAAGTACAAGAACGTCTTACATCTCAAATTGCCGATGCGATGGTCGAAATACTCGATGCGGCGGGCGTGATTGTCATTATTGATTGCGAACATATGTGTATGTCGATGCGCGGAGTAAGAAAATCAGAAGCGCGGACTGTCACGAGCGCTGTGCGTGGAATCTTGCGCGATGCAGCAACACGCGCCGAAGCAATCAGCTTAATTACAAATCGGTAAATCCCATGTTGGTCATGGGAATTTTAAATCTCACACCTGATTCATTTGCTGATGGTGGTCGCCATAACTCTTTTGATGCAGGTGTTAAACGTGGCCTCGAGATGATTTCCGAAGGCGTAGACATCATTGATATCGGGGGAGAATCCACACGTCCCGGTGCTGAGCGAATTAGTGCACAAGAAGAACAAGCACGAGTATTGCCAGTAATTACAGAGCTTGCAAAAAGCGGTGTGAAAATAAGTATCGACACAATGCGGGCAGTGACTGCAGAAAAAGCTGTGCAAGCTGGGGCTGCGATTATTAACGATGTCAGTGGCGGTTTGTCGGATTCTGCGATGTTTGCAACTGTAAAGAAATTAGGTGTTCCATATATTTTGATGCACTGGCGGGGTGAATCAAAAGACATGAATTCACGAGCAATTTATACAGATGTTGTTACTGATGTAATTTCTGAGATGAATTCACAAATCGATTCAGCGCTAGATGCGGGCCTAAATAAATCACAAATCATCATCGATCCAGGTTTGGGTTTTGCAAAAGATGCCGAACACAATTGGGAAATCCTAAGAAATCTAAAGGCGTTTACATCGATAGGTTATCCAGTACTTATTGGTGCATCTCGCAAGCGATTCCTTGGCGGCGATAATCCCGATGAACGTGAAGCCGCAACAATTGAATTAACAAGAACGCTTATCCCACAAGGTATCTGGGGCGTTAGAGTTCATAGTGTGAAACCACATGTTGATGTCATTGCAGGTGCCCAGTGAATGACTTAATCACAATCACAGGCATCAAAGCCTTTGGATATCACGGCGTCTTCGAACACGAAGCTGTGAATGGCCAAGACTTTTTTGTCGATGTCGAGTTAAGAGTTAACTTAGATAAGGCAAGCGCAAGTGATGATCTGAAAGAAACAGTTGATTACGGATCCATCACTGATGCAGTTGTTTCAGAAATTACAGGTGAACGGGTGCAGTTAATCGAACGACTTGCAGGTCGAATCGCCGAACGTGTTTTATCTGAAGATGCGCGCGTAAAGAGCGTAGCCATTACTGTTCACAAACCAAATGCACCAGTGAGTGCCCCAGTTCAAGATATTAGTGTCAAGATTGACCGTACCCGATGAAAGCCGTTGTTGCACTCGGTGCCAACTTAGAAGAACCACGCAAGGCAATTGAATTAGCAATCGAATTACTCAAGCAGGCTAGTGATGTCACTGCCGTCTCCTCAATGTATGAAACAGAACCAGTAGGTGGACCAGAGCAAGAGAATTACATCAACGCTGTTTTGATTTTAGAGACTGAATTACCTGCAGCGGATCTACTTTCACTATTGCACGGAATCGAAAAAAGCATGGGTCGAGTTCGCGACGTGCGATGGGGTCCACGAGTTATTGATTTAGATTTAATTCAATATGGAACTCTTCTATCTGAAAGTGAAGAACTTACGTTGCCACACCCGCGTGCGCATGAAAGACGCTTTGTTTTAGAACCGTGGCATGAAATAGATGCGGATGCGATTTTGCTTACCCACGGGCGAATCGACCAACTTTTGGAGCAATTGCCACAATCGCTTTAGAATTAACCCATCATCGCCCGGTACCTGAAAGGACTGGAGCCACAAGATGAAGATCGTAGTAAATGCTAAAGAGTTAGCCGTCGATGGCGCATGCGCATTTGTTCCAACCATGGGTGCACTTCACGAAGGCCACGCATCGCTGATTAGGAAAGCTCGCGAATATAGCGACACCGTCGTTGTAAGTATTTTTATTAACCCACTTCAATTTGAAAACAAGGCTGACTTAGCTAAGTATCCACGCACACCAGATTTAGATACAACACTTGCCGCAAACGCCGGAGCAACACATCTGTGGTTACCAAACATTCAAGAAGTTTATCCAGGTGAAGTGACGCAGTTATCAGCCGGAGCACTTGGTGATATCTACGAAGGTGTTAATCGCCCTGGTCACTTCAATGGCGTGCTCACTGTTGTGAATCGTTTATTTGAATTAGTAAAACCAAACTGGGCGATATTTGGAGAAAAAGATTTTCAACAACTGACTCTGATTAAATTGATGCAATCTGAAGTGCAGATAATTGGTTCTCCAACTATTAGAGCTGTCGATGGTTTGGCGCTGTCTTCTCGCAACATTCGAGTTTCCGATCGCAGCGCAGCGCTAGTGATTTATCGTGCGCTTGCGGCCGCCGTTAAGGAAAAAAACGTTGATGCTGCTCGTTCAGTTATGTTTGAAGTTTTACAGAGCGAAGCTTCCTTCACCCTTGATTACGCAGAAATCATCAATGAAAGTAACTTTGAAAAAGCCCAGCAGAGTGATACAAACAAGCGTGCAATTATCGCCGGTTGGGTAAATGACATCAGATTGATTGACAATATGCCAATGAACGGCGGCGCCCAATGAAATTGTTAGCACCCAACCCTGGATGGACTTCGCGCGCCGATGTAATTGTTGTTGGCTCTGGAATCGCAGGACTTACTACTGCGCTTCAGGTACGAACATTTGGATTATCTGTTCTGCTCGTAACAAAAGCGCTCGTCGATGAAGGATCTACTAAATGGGCGCAAGGTGGAATCGCTGCGGCACTTGGTCCTGGTGATTCCCCTGATCAGCATGAAAAAGACACTCTCGATGCAGGTGCTGGCTTGTGTGATGTTGCTGCTGTAAAAGTTTTAGTCAGCGAAGGTCCAGATGCTGTACGTAGATTAATTGAACGTGGAGCATCTTTTGATTTAGAAGAGAGTGGTGAAATTGCACTGACTCGCGAAGGCGGTCACCATCGCAATCGCATCCTGCACGCAGGTGGCGATGCAACGGGCGCCGAAGTTTCGCGCGCATTATTGGCAGCAGTTCATAACGATCCGCAGATTGAAGTTCTAGAACATGCGTTGGTGTTGGATGCACTAAAGAATTCCCAAGGCGTTGTCTGCGGTGTAACACTGCATGTTATTGGCGCTGGATCACGAGATGGCGTAGGGCGAGCAATTGGTCGCGCTGTTGTACTTGCAACTGGCGGATTAGGACAAGTATTTGCGCAGACAACCAATCCATCTGTTTCTACAGGAGATGGTGTTGCGCTGGCACTGCGTGCAGGTGCAAAAGTTTCAGATGTTGAATTCATTCAATTCCATCCAACCGTTTTGTGGTTAGGCGATAACACTGAAGGACAACAACCGTTAATTAGCGAAGCTGTTCGAGGTGAAGGTGCTTATCTTCTCAATGATGCTGGCGAAAGATTTATGAAAGGTCAGCATGAGATGGCAGAACTTGCGCCACGCGATGTTGTAGCGATTGCAATTATGCGCGAAATGAATCGCACTGGTGCGCATCATGTCTGGCTAGATGTACGCCACCTCAATGGATTTAAAGAGCGATTCCCAACAATTTACGCATCGTGCATTGCGCACGGTATTGATCCAGCATCTGCACTAATTCCCGTCGCACCAGCTTCTCATTATGCATCTGGTGGTGTGCGAGTTGATCTCGATGGTCGAACAAGTGTTAAAGGACTTTATGCATGTGGCGAAACAGCGTGCTCTGGCGTGCATGGTGCTAACCGTCTTGCATCTAATTCATTATTAGAAGGACTTGTATTTAGTGCGCGCATTGCAGCAGATATCAGCAAAAACTTGTCAGAGTATTCAGAACCAGTCGAAAATACTTCCGCAGAGTTCTTACTTGATCCAAGTGTCCGCAAAACTCTACAAGCAAGCATGAGTCGTGGTGCTGGCGTGCTGCGCTCTGCAGATTCACTGATTGCAACATCTAATGATTTATCTCGCATCGAATATCGCACCAGCACCATTGCATGTGTTGAGGCCTGGGAAACCACAAACCTATTTCAATTAGCGAACACAATTTTGCGTGCAGCCCTAATTCGCCAAGAGACTCGTGGTTCACACTGGCGTGAAGATTTTCCTCACCAGAGCAATGAATGGCATAAAAGAATTGTTCAGCAGATTGATCAGAGGGGACAATGGCGTACTGAATATCAGGAGGTGAACTACTCATGATTGATCGTGAATTAATAAAACGCGCAATATCTGAAGATTTGGCAGGTGGCGTTGATATCACTTCTATGGCGACACTTTCTTCTGATGCAAAAGTCAGCGCACAATTTATCTCTCGCAAAGATGGTGTTATCGCCGGAATAGATATGGCCATTGCCACATTGGCTGAAGTTGGAGTCACTGACGTAACCGCTTCGGTCAAAGATGGCGATCACATTAAAGCCGGCACAGTATTAATTCAGGTGTCAGGAAATGCGCGCGGTATTTTGCTAGCAGAGCGCACTGCGCTTAACTTTCTTGGGCACCTTAGCGGTATTGCAACGCTAACTGCGCAGTGGGTCCACGAAGTTGCAGGAACAAAGACTCAGATTAGAGATACCCGTAAAACAACTCCTGGTATGCGCGAACTTGAAAAGTACGCAGTGCGTATGGGTGGCGGCACTAATCATCGAATGTCATTAAGTGATGCCGCACTTATTAAAGATAATCACATTGCAGCAGCAGGCGGAGTTGTTAATGCTTTTTCACTTGTACGCGAAAAGTTTCCAACATCTGAAATTGAAATTGAAGTTGATAATTTGCAACAATTACGGGAAGTATTGCCACTAAAACCTGAGTTGGTTTTACTGGACAACATGAGCCCCGCACTGTGCGCAGAAGCGGTTGCACTAGTTGCAGGTGCGACAAAACTTGAAGCATCAGGTGGAATCACAATTGGGAACGCGCGCGCGTATGCAGAATCGGGTGTTGATTACATTGCCGTTGGCGCACTGACACATTCGGCGCCCAATTTTGATATCGGACTAGATATGAGAGTGGAGTAAGCCGTGTTGCTCACCGTCGATGTTGGTAACACCAACACAGTTCTTGGAATCTTCAGGGGTGAAGAATTAGTGCGCTCATGGCGGGTTAAGACTGACCCTCGTAGCACTGCAGATGAGTTATGGCTGCAATACGATGCTCTCGTTCGTGATTACAAAGTTAATGCACTGGCAATATGTTCTACTGTGCCAGCAACGTTGCGTGAACTACGAACAATGATTACTGATTACTTTTCAGATACACAAGTAACAATCGTCGAACCAGGTACAAAAACTGGAGTTCCACTGTTGGTTGATAATCCAAAGGAGATCGGCGCAGATCGAATCGTGAATACACTTGCGGCGCATACTTTGTACGGTGGGCCTGCAATCGTCGTGGACTTTGGTACATCTACGAATCTTGATGTTGTTTCCCCAAAGGGCGAATTTCTCGGTGGAGCACTTGCCCCCGGAATCGAAATTTCAGTCGACGCTCTTGCTGCGCGCGCCGCACAACTGCGCAAAGTTGAATTAATTCGGCCAAAGAATGTCATTGGTAAAAATACTGTTGAGGCTCTGCAATCTGGAACTATTTTTGGATTTGCAGGACAAGTAGATGGCTTAGTTGACAGGATTACTACTGAATTATTAGACCAATTTGGTTCGCGCCCTTCTGTTATTGCAACAGGTGGATTAGCCCCACTAATAATTGGCGTTAGCGAAACAATTGATCACCACGAGCCAGATTTAACATTGATTGGGCTGCGCCTGATACACGAGAGAAACTCGTAACTCGGTAGGATGACAAACCTATGAGCATCGAGGACGATCTACCCGAACAACTGCGCATTCGTCGTGAGAAGCGGACGAACCTAATCGAACGTGGAATTGAGCCTTATCCCGTATCGGTACCTCGCACAAAAACACTTGCTGAAATCCGCACGCAGTACACAGAGATAACTACTGATAGCGCAACTGGGGATGTTCACAGCGTTAGCGGCAGAATTATTTTTAAACGAGATACAGGAAAACTCTGTTTCGCAACGTTGCGTGAAGGCGATGGTACTGAATTACAAGCAATGATTTCGTTAGACAAGGTTGGCGAAGAACAACTTGAATCATGGAAAAGCGATGTTGATCTAGGTGACTTTGTTAGCGTTACCGGCGAAATCATTTCATCAAAGCGCGGAGAATTATCTGTACTAGCTAGTTCATGGACGATGGCTTCAAAAGCACTACGTCCATTACCTAATGAACATAAGCCAATGTCAGAAGAAACCCGCGTTCGAATGCGCTATGTAGATTTGATCGTCCGCCCCGAAGCACGGGAAAATGCGCGACTTCGTCCAACTGTGATGCGCTCTCTACGAGAAACTTTTCATAATGAAAACTTCGTCGAAGTAGAAACACCAATGCTTCAGGTTATGCACGGCGGAGCAGCAGCTCGCCCATTTATTTCACACTCAAATGCATATGACATGGAACTTTTTTTGCGCATCGCACCAGAATTATTTCTCAAGCGATGTGTAGTCGGTGGAATCGAACGAGTTTTTGAGATTAACCGTAACTTCAGAAATGAAGGCGCTGACTCTTCTCACTCGCCAGAGTTTGCGATGATTGAGAGTTATCAGGCTTATGGTGACTGGCGCTCAATCGCCGAACTCACGCGTAAGCTTGTACAAAACGCAGCGATGGCAATTTCAGGATCCCATGTTGTAACACACCACGATGGGCGCAAAGCAGATCTTGGCGGAACCTGGAAAGAAATATCGCTCTATGACGCAATTACAGAAGGCGTTGATGAGAACGTTACTGCGCTGACGTCATTAGATGATTTAAAGCGCATAGCAACAAAATTAGGCATCAAAATTGATCCTAAGTGGATTGCAGGAAAACTTGCAGAAGAGATATTTGAGTGTGTTGCAAAAGATAATTTGATAGCGCCAACATTTGTCATGGGTTTTCCAGTTGATACCTCGCCACTTGTTCGTGCGCACCGTGAAACTCCTGGCGTTGCAGAAAAGTGGGACCTTTATGTTGATGGATTTGAATTAGCAACAGGCTACTCAGAGCTAGTTGACCCAGTTATTCAACGCGATCGTTTAGTCGAACAAGCAAAACTTGGCGCGAAAGGTGATCTTGAAGCGATGCAAGTTGATGAAGATTTCTTACGCGCCATGGAGTTTGCAATGCCACCAACTGGTGGCATGGGTATGGGAGTGGATCGTTTACTAATGGCACTAACTGGACTTGGAATTCGCGAAACGATTCTCTTTCCATTGGTTAAACCTGAATCTGAGTAATTGTTAATGGAAATCCGTTCAGCTAAAACTTCAGATATTAAAGGCATCCGTGCCCTAATAGATACTTATGCAATTGGTGGACGTTTGCTTACAAAAGAAACTGTTACGTTGTACGAAAGTGTTCAGGAATTTACGGTTGCCATTGATGATAATAAAGTCGTTGGATGTGGCGCACTCCACGTTTTATGGGAAGATCTTGCAGAAGTTCGCACTGTAGCGGTCGTGGAAAGTTTGCACGGTAAAGGCGTTGGTCATAAAATTATGGAAGTTATTGAGCAAAGAGCCCGAACTATTGGAGTCAAAAGAATTTTCTGCCTAACATTTGAAACAAAATTCTTTAGCAGCCATGGTTTCGAAGAAATCCAAGGCACACCTGTTGATGCTGATGTGTATGCCGAGTTATTGCGTTCCTATGACGCTGGCATCGCCGAATTCTTAGACCTTGAGAGTGTGAAACCAAATACATTGGGCAATACTCGTATGCTCAAAAAACTCTAGATCTGGCCACAAATCGAGCATAAATACGCCATATATGGGGTTGAAGCCTATGTATAACTCGCATCGCGAGCCATGCCCCCTTCGGGCTAGGCTTATCCATACTGACAAGAGGGAGTCCATCCAATGTTTGAGCGCTTTACAGATCGAGCTCGTCGCGTCGTAGTTTTGGCGCAAGAAGAAGCTCGCATGCTCAATCACAATTACATTGGCACAGAGCACATCCTTCTCGGTCTTATTCACGAAGGCGAAGGCGTCGCAGCTAAAGCACTTGAATCACTTGGAATTTCACTCGAAGGTGTTCGCGCGCAAGTAGAAGAAATTATCGGACAAGGTCAGCAAGCACCAAGTGGCCACATTCCATTTACTCCGCGCGCTAAGAAAGTTCTCGAGCTATCACTTCGCGAAGCGCTACAACTTGGTCACAATTACATCGGCACAGAGCACATTCTTCTTGGACTCATTCGCGAAGGAGAAGGTGTAGCCGCACAAGTTCTCGTAAAACTTGGCGCAGACCTTAACCGTGTTCGACAAAGTGTTATTCAACTTCTCTCTGGTTACCAGGGCAAAGAAGCAGTGGCTTCCGGTGGACCAGCAGAAGGAACACCATCTACATCTTTGGTACTTGATCAATTTGGTCGAAACCTGACACAAGCAGCCCGCGAAGGAAAACTCGATCCTGTAATCGGTCGAGAACTTGAAATCGAACGCGTAATGCAAGTTCTTTCACGTCGCACAAAGAACAACCCAGTATTAATCGGTGAACCAGGCGTTGGTAAAACTGCTGTCGTAGAAGGACTTGCTCAAGCAATCGTTAAAAACGATGTACCAGAGACTTTGAAAGATAAGCAGTTGTACTCATTAGATCTAGGTGCGCTCGTTGCAGGTTCACGTTACCGCGGTGACTTTGAAGAACGCCTAAAGAAAGTTCTTAAAGAAATTAAAACTCGCGGTGACATTATTCTGTTCATCGATGAAATTCACACACTAGTTGGAGCAGGCGCAGCAGAAGGTGCTATCGATGCTGCAAGCATTCTTAAGCCAATGCTTGCTCGCGGGGAACTACAGACAATTGGTGCAACCACTCTCGATGAATATCGTAAACACTTAGAAAAGGATGCAGCGCTAGAACGTCGCTTCCAGCCAATTCAGGTTAAAGAGCCATCTGTTGCTCACACAATTGAAATTCTTAAGGGACTACGCGATCGTTACGAAACACACCACCGCGTATCAATTACAGATGGTGCGCTCGCAGCAGCTGCAAATATGGCTGATCGCTACGTCTCAGATCGTTTCTTGCCAGATAAGGCAATTGATTTAATCGATGAGGCTGGTTCACGTCTTCGCATTAAGCGCATGACAGCACCTGCCGAACTTCGTGCATTTGATGAAAAGATTGCAAATGCGCGTAAAGAAAAAGAGTCAGCAATTGATGGACAAGATTTTGAAAAAGCCGCGGGACTTCGCGATACTGAAAAGGAACTCATCGCAGAGAAAGCTGAAGCTGAGAAGCAATGGAAAGCAACTGATCTAGATAAAGTCACCGAAGTTGATGAAGAATTAATTGCACAAGTTCTCTCTGCCTCAACTGGTATTCCAGTATTTAAATTAACTGAAGAAGAGACAGCACGACTTCTTCGCATGGAAGACGAATTACACCGCCGCGTAATCGGACAAGATCAAGCAATTAAGGCGTTGTCACAAGCAATTCGTCGCACACGTGCAGGACTTAAAGATCCGAAACGTCCTGGCGGATCATTTATCTTCGCTGGTCCGTCCGGTGTTGGTAAGACGGAACTTTCACGCACACTTGCATCATTCTTATTTGGTGATGCTGATGCATTAATCCAACTCGATATGTCTGAATACTCAGAGCGCCACACCGCATCGCGTTTGTTCGGTGCGCCTCCAGGTTATGTTGGATATGACGAAGGCGGACAACTCACAGAGAAAGTACGTCGACGTCCATTCTCTGTCGTGCTATTCGATGAAATTGAAAAAGCACACCCGGATATCTTTAACTCACTTCTACAAGTACTA
>Ga0304730_1001616_pt1 | contig 16730 bp, 16 predicted proteins | sample M_130628_MF_Meta_FD_190474 | JGI IMG/M metagenome (GOLD analysis project Ga0304730, IMG submission 190474) | Freshwater microbial communities from Lake Montjoie, Canada to study carbon cycling - M_130628_MF_MetaG (v2) (version 2) | ecosystem: Environmental > Aquatic > Freshwater > Lake | place...
GGTGATGTGCTTCAAGTGGCGCAGGACACTGGAGCGACTCCTTACGATATTCCTGGAGTGGAGCTTTCGCATGTTGAGGAGTTGTGTAGTTTTGACGCGTTCCTTAGCAAGTATGGTCTGAATGATCCGGCGCTTCAACAACTTGCACTAATCGTGCGCGGCGCCGATACTGCACGTCTTGAGCTAACACCTCAGTCAGCAGGCCTTCTTGCCCTGTCGCTGGGTTTGTCACAAACCTTTACCAATGATCATGAAATGCTTAGACACGGTATGGTGATCTACGACGCGCTCTATCGTTGGTGCTTGGACTGCCAGGACGAAACGCACAAATGGCAACCATCGGATTTAGAGTAGCGCGCTTAGGATATCTGCGCCGCGGTGCAGTCTCCTTGGCTACCCAATGCCACACAAAAACTCGCTCGATCAGTCTGCAGGTAACCCATTGATTTTTATAGGTTTATCAAAAACCGCTCGCGGACTTCGCCCAGTATCCTCAGGTCAGCCCTACAGAGACTATCCGCCCCCAGAGACAAAATCTTCTCTTTTACTGCCTCGAACCCCTGTCTCCGCAGTCCGCAACACTCCCCACAGACCCGCATGAACCCAAACCTCCGGCCAAAAAAATACCAACCCCGAAGGGTTGGTATGTGCGGTAATGGTGGAGCCGGGGGGAATTGAACCCCCGTCCGCGAGCCCTCTGCAGGCAGTTCTACATGCGTAGTCGTTTCATTTTGAATTTAACCTTGGACTTTGCCAAACGACAGGCCGGACCTTGGCGATTCACTTGGATTTAAGAAGTTGACGAGTGACCCGCCAACCGCCGATTCTTTGTAAATGACGCTGCTGTAGATTTCTCTACCTGACCCAAAGACAAATCAGTGCAGCGGCTCTACCGCTTAAGCGGCCAGAGCGAAACGCTCGTCGTTGGCGTTTATAGTGTTTCCAGTGGATTTACGAGCGAACTGGGGCTCGGCATGCCCTGCACTGTTTCGCGACCCACGTCGAATCCGGATCGGCCCCAGTACTGCAATTGTAGACGAACAACCGTCACAATCAGACAACAAATATGTAAAAGAGTGCGGCCAGTGTTAATTGTTGTAAATGTTCTTGCCCTGGATCACTTTTCTTGGATGGCGAGCGGCGTGCCAAGCTTCCAACAACTGGTTGAGCGATCGGGCATATGCTTTGGTCTGACCGCTTAACGCATTAATTGCTTGATAGCAGGCCACATCTCCCGAGCCGAGTACGCGCAATGATCAGCCTGCCAGGTTTCGGGCGGGTGCTCGGGCCCGCAATAGCCATAAGCGGCAGCAATCGAAGGCATTCCGGCGGCTTGCGCAGCTTGTATGTCTCGCAGGTCATCACCAACATACAGGCAACGCTCAACGTCATAGCCAGCTTGCTGCGCAGCATGTAAAAGAGGAAGAGGGTGGGGCTTAGAATGGGCTGTGGTATCACCACATACCAATACCGCGCAATCTTGCGCCAGGCCTAAGGCCGTCACAATTGGCGTGGCCAGATAGGTAGCTTTGTTGGTCACAATCCCCCACGCCATGCCTTCATTTTTAATCTGCGCCAGTAGCTCGGGCACGCCATCAAATAAACAGGTATCAACCGTCATGGCGGCTTCGTAGTCTTTTAAAAACTGCACCCGATGCGCCTCGTAGGCCTCATCAGTCGGCATCAAATTTAACGCGCAACGCAACAGCCCGCGTGCACCGGCTGAAGAGTAGGGGCGTAGGACTTCAAGCGGCAAGGGCTCAAGCCCTGCGCGTATGCGCTGGCGGTTTGCTGCAGCCCCCAGATCGGGGGCGGTGTCGGCTAAGGTGCCGTCAAAATCAAACAAAATCAAGGCAGTCATTTTTTGGTGGCCATCAGGTAATTGACGCTGGTGTCGTGGTTAAGCGAGTAATGCTCAGTGAAGGGGTTGTAGGTCATACCCATGAGTTGCTGTGTGGTGAGGCCGGCTGCTCGCGCCGAGGCAGACAGTTCGCTGGGCCGTACAAAACTGCGCCAGCTATGGGTGCCGCGTGGCAATAAGCGCAGCACATATTCAGCACCGATAATGGCAAACAGAAACGATTTAGGATTGCGATTGAGCGTTGAAAAAAATACCCAGCCACCAGGCTTGACCAAGGTCGAGCAGGCACGCACGATTGACCCTGGATCAGGCACGTGCTCGAGCATCTCCATGCAGGTGACGATATCAAATTGCGCCGGTTGCTCAGCGGCCATGTCTTCCGCGCTAATGCTGCGATACGTGACAGGTACGCCAGACTCTAGGCCATGCAACTGCGCCACTTTTAGTGATTTGTCGGCCAGGTCAATACCTGTGACTTCAGCACCAGCCACGGCCATACTTTCAGCCAAGATCCCACCACCACAACCCACATCGAGTATTTTTTTACCCTCTAGGCCACCCACGAGCTCTTTAATCCAGTTCAGCCTTAAGGGGTTGATGGCATGCAGCGGTTTGAATTCGCTGTTTGGATCCCACCAGCGCGAAGCTAAAGCGCTAAATTTGTCGAGTTCAGCTTGATCGACGTTGCCAGATGGGGGAATGTGAGTGGTCATCTTGATATTTGCTCTAGAAGCGTTCATGCCCTGCGTAAAGGGTCTTACTCTTAGGATACTTACCCGTATCGTCGCACGATAGCGTATTCATTGTGAGGTAAAACCCTTCTGGGCATAAAAAAAGGCCCCGCAAGCGAGGCCTTTCTAGTCAAAGCACACCGCACAAGGCGGTGCTACTCAGCCAAAGGTAGGGAGATTAACCCTTGCTACCAATGATTTCGACGTCTACGCGGCGGTTAGCTGCACGACCAGCTGCTGTTTTGTTGTCAGCAACAGGTTGTGATTTGCCTTTACCAGAAGCAGTGATGCGGTTTGCATCGATGCCTTGGGTAACCAAGTAAGCTTTAACAGCAGCGGCGCGGCGCTCTGACAAGCCTTGGTTGTATGCATCTGAGCCGATCGAGTCAGTGTGACCGATAGCAATGATGGTTTCGAGTTTGATGGCTTTTTGCTGAGCGACAACTTGGTCGAGCAGTTTTTTGCCTTCTGGCTTAACGATTGCCTTGTCAAAGTCAAACAAAGACGTGGCTTTGATCGAAATTTTGTCGGCGACTGGATTGGCTTTTGGCTTACCGCAGTCAGCAGCAGCTGTTGCAGGTGTCCAGAAGTTATTCTGCCAGCAAAGTTCGTTGGTGCCGTTTTTCCAAGTTAATTCGTTGGTGCCATTACGCCAGTTGTCAACCGCTTGTGCGGAAACAACGCCTGAGGCGGTGACGGCTGCAAAGGCAAGTGCCAGAGCGATTTTAGAGGTCTTGTTCATAATTCTCCTCGATGAGCTTGTAGCTGGATAAGTGACTCGCAGCGAACCCCCGCCGCAAATAAATACATCAAAAAATTAAGTTAGTACAACAACGTTCAAACTACCCGAACATCACTAGCCCGATCTTTTGCGTGCTGTGTTGAATCTTAAGCTATTTGTTGAACTTTTGTCAGACTTCTTGAGTTCGGCTTGCTTTCATAGTCGGATTTCTACGCTTCTTCGGTGTTTCTTGTTGGTTTTTGGCAACAAGCGTCGTGTTTTCGCCAAAACCATGACTTTTTGGGCTGCCCTAGACTTTTTTGGGTGGGATTGGATTTCTCCCATCCAACGGCTTTTGTCTACACAAAGGGTATTCGAGACTCGGATCTCTTAATCAGATCATACAAGAGGCGGGCGGTGTAGAATCCAAGGTTTACCTTTAGCTCGTCTTTACGCCCCGTTTTCGGGTTTTGCCCTCCCTGTTTATCCACCATCAGCTTATGGATTCCTTCGCCAAGGAAACGCTTCCGATCTCACTGGAAGAAGAAATGCGCCGCAGTTATCTCGATTACGCAATGAGCGTGATCGTAGGGCGCGCACTCCCGGATGTCCGGGATGGTCTCAAGCCTGTCCACCGCCGTGTCTTGTTCGCGATGCACGAACTCAACAATGACTGGAATCGCGCTTACAAAAAGTCGGCCCGTATCGTCGGTGATGTGATCGGTAAATACCATCCGCATGGTGACCAAGCGGTCTATGACACGATCGTGCGTATGGCGCAAGATTTTTCACTGCGCTATATGTTAGTGGATGGTCAGGGTAACTTTGGCTCGATTGATGGCGATAACGCTGCTGCGATGCGTTACACCGAAATTCGCCTGTCAAAAATTGCGCACGAGCTGTTAGCTGACATTGATCAAGAAACAGTTGATTTCGGACCTAACTATGATGGCAGTGAAAACGAGCCGTTGCTCTTGCCTTCGCGCCTACCTAACTTATTGGTGAACGGCAGCTCGGGCATTGCGGTGGGGATGGCCACTAATATCCCCCCGCACAACCTCGCTGAGGTGGTAGATGGCTGCTTATATTGCTTGCGCAACCCCGAATGCACCATCGACGAGCTAATTGAACTGATCCCAGCGCCTGATTTTCCAACCGGCGGCATTATTTACGGCATCGTCGGTGTGCGCGAGGGGTACCGTACGGGTCGCGGGCGTGTCATTATGCGCGCCAAAACACACTTTGAAGACTTTGCCACCAATCGCCAGTCGATCGTGGTCGACGCCTTGCCCTATCAGGTCAATAAAAAGACCTTGCAAGAACGTATCGCCGAACTCGTCAACGAAAAGAAAATAGAAGGCATCTCAGATATTCGCGATGAATCCGATAAAGACGGTATGCGTCTGGTGATCGAGCTTAAGCGCGGTGAAGTCCCTGAGGTGGTGCTGAACAATCTCTATAAGCACACCCAGCTGCAAGATACCTTTGGTATGAACTTGGTGGCCTTAGTCGATGGCCAGCCGCGCCTGCTGAACTTAAAGCAGATGGTCGAGTACTTTTTATCGCACCGTCGCGAAGTGGTCACGCGCCGCACTGTGTTTCAGTTGCGTAAAGCGCGCGAGCGTGGGCATGTGCTCGAGGGCTTGGCTGTCGCACTGGCAAATATTGACGAGTTCATTCGTATCATCAAGGCCGCGCCAACGCCACCGGTGGCGCGTCAGGATTTGATGGATAAATCTTGGGATTCGTCTTTGGTGCGCGAAATGCTGTCGCGTGCGGATACTGAAGCGGTAGGCGGGCGTGCTGCCTATCGGCCAGATAATTTGCCCGAGACCTTCGGTTTGCAAGACGATGGTCAATACCGCTTGAGTGAAACTCAGGCGCAAGAAATTTTGAACATGCGTCTGCAACGTTTGACCGGCCTTGAGCAAGACAAGATCGTCAGCGAGTACAAGGGCGTGATGGATACGATCTCTGACTTGCTTGATATCCTGGCGCGTCCTGAGCGTATCACTGTGATTATTAGTGAAGAGTTACAGGCCATCAAGACCGAGTTCTCGATCAATGCCAAAGATGTACGTCGTTCGGATATCGAACTGAACGCAACCGATCTTGATACCGAAGACTTGATCACACCTGTTGATATGGTGGTGACGCTGTCTAACAGTGGTTACATTAAAAGCCAGCCCCTGTCTGAATACCGCGCGCAACGTCGCGGCGGTCGTGGCAAACGGGCTGCAGCCACCAAAGAAAACGACTGGATTGACCAGTTGTTTACGGCGAATACGCACGACTTCTTGTTGTGCTTCTCTGATCGGGGCCGCCTCTACTGGCTCAAGGTCTGGGAAGTCCCACAAGGTACCTCAACGTCGCGCGGTCGCCCCATCGTCAATATGTTCCCGCTTGTTGATGGTGAAAAGATCACAGTCATCTTGCCGATCAAGGCATTCAGCGATGATCAAACCATCTTTATGGCAACCTCGCGCGGTACGGTTAAAAAGACCCTGTTGTCTGACTTCTCAAATCCGCGCAAGGCCGGCATCATCGCCGTTGACCTCGATGAAGGCGACTTCTTGATCGGGGCTGAGCTGACTGACGGCAAGCATGATGTCATGTTGTTCTCTGACTCAGGCAAGGCCGTACGCTTTGACGAAAACGACGTTCGTCCGATGGGGCGTAACGCTCGTGGCGTGCGTGGGATGCAGCTTGAAGAGGGTCAAACCGTGATCGCCATGCTTGTGGCGGGCGACGAAACGCAAACTGTGCTCACCGCGACGCAAAACGGCTTTGGTAAGCGCACCCCCATTGGCGAGTACACGCGCCATGGCCGCGGTACCAAAGGCATGATCGCGATTTCAACGTCTGCCCGTAATGGCAAGGTGGTGGGGGCGGTGTTGGCCAATGCCACCGATCAGATTATGTTGATCACAACGGGCGGCGTCTTAGTGCGTACACCCGTCGCTGGCATTCGTGAAATGGGTCGCGCCACTCAGGGCGTCACGTTGATTAGTGTTGACGATGGCAGTATGTTGTCGGGCGTCAGACGCGTGGTTGAAAGCGATGTAGATGACGAAGGTGATGACCCCTCAGTTGAAGGCACAACACCTGACGTAAATGCAGCAGGCACACCCGACGAGGCAGGGTCAGGGTCTTAATATGGCACGCCCCTGGAATTTTGCCGCAGGCCCTTCGGTTATGCCCGAAGAGGTCTTGCAGCACGCGGCCGCAGAGATGCTCGACTGGCATGGCAGTGGCATGTCTGTCATGGAAATGAGTCATCGCGGTCGTGAGTTCATACAGATTTATACCGAAGCTGAGGCTGATCTACGTGAGCTCTTGGCTGTACCGACCGATTACGAAATCTTGTTTATGCAAGGCGGCGCGACCGCTGAAAATGCGATTGTGCCGTTGAATTTACTAGGGCGCGTCGCTCAGCCCAAGGCTGATTTTGTTGTGACCGGTATTTGGTCGGTCAAATCTCACCAAGAATGTCAACGCTATGGCGATGCCCGCATTGCGGCAAGCAGTGCAGCGCCTGCGGTCATTGACGGCGTGCAACAACAACCGTTTACTTGGGTGCCTGCGCTTGATACCTGGCAGGTACGTAAAGATGCGGCCTACTTGCACCTGTGCAGCAACGAAACGATTGGTGGCGTTGAAACCATGGCTTGGCCTGACATGGCAAGTTTAGGGGCGCCTGAGGTGCCCTTGGTCGTGGATGCGTCTTCGCATTTTTTGTCACGCCCCTTTCAAGTTGAACAAACCGGCATGATCTTTGCTGGAGCGCAAAAAAACGCGGGCCCAGCCGGCCTGACGATTGTGATTGTGCGGCGTGATTTGATTGGTCACGCGTTGCCGATTTGCCCGTCGGCGTTTGATTATGCCAATGTCGCAGCGCAACAGTCGATGTTTAATACACCCCCAACCTATGCTATTTACATGGCGGGCTTAGTGTTTAAATGGCTTAAAAAGCTGGGCGGTCTTGCAAAGATTGAGCAACTGAATATTGCCAAGGCAAAGGCGCTCTATGGTTTCTTTGAGCAAAGCGAGTTTTATCGCTTGCCGGTACACGGTGCGGTGCGCTCGCGCATGAATGCGCCATTTTTTTTACCAGACGTAGCGCTTGACACAGATTTCTTGCAAGGTGCTCAGGCTCGTGGTCTGATGCAGTTAAAGGGGCACAAATCGGTGGGTGGCATGCGTGCTTCGATTTATAACGCGATGCCGCTTGAGGGCGTGCTGACACTGATTGACTATCTAAAGGATTTTGAGAAAGCGCATGGATGAGTCATTTCAAGCTAAGTTGTTGCCGCTACGTCAGCGGATTGATCAGATCGATGCTGAGATTCTTGATCTATTGAACCGGCGTGCACGCACCGCTCAAGAGGTGGGTGAGCTCAAACATGCGTTCAATGCGCAAGGGCCTGTGCTGCGCCCCGAGCGCGAGGCGCAGGTGATCAGACAATTGCAAACCTTGAATCGCGGGCCTTTGCCCACCGAGGCTGTGTCCTCGGTCTGGACTGAAATCATTTCAGCTTGTCGCGGACTTGAACAATCGTTGACGGTCGCTTTTTTGGGGCCTGCAGGTTCGTTTTCTGAGCAAGCTGCCTTTGAGCATTTTGGGCATTCGGTCACCGGCATGCCCTGTGCCTCGTTTGATGAAGTGTTTCGTGCGGTTGAGGCAGGTGCGGCGCAAGTTGGTATGGTGCCTGTTGAAAACTCAACTGAAGGGGCAGTCAATCGCACGCTTGATTTGTTGCTGGGGTCATCGTTACGAATTTTAGGTGAGCGCTCGTTGCTGATTCGCCATTGCTTATTGGCAAAAAATGGCGACATGACCGGTGTCACTAAGATTATGGCGCACCCTCAAGCCTTGGCTCAGTGCCAAAGCTGGTTAAACCGCGAGTATCCCGGTATTAAGCGCGAACCAGTCTCTAGCAACTCTGAGGCCGCGCGCCTGGCTTCGCTTGATCCCTCTATCGCTGCAATCGCAAGCGACATTGCAGCCCGTGCTTGGGGCTTGCAAGTCTTGGCAGCGGGTATTCAAGACGACTCGCAAAACCGTACGCGCTTTTTGGCGATTGGTCAGCTGGCGATCTTGCCTAGTGGGCGCGATAAAACCAGTTTAATTCTTGCCGTCGCAAATCGGGCTGGTGCGGTCTATGAAATGCTCGCCCCCTTGTCAGCGAATGGTGTATCCATGACGCGTTTTGAATCACGCCCTGCGCGTACGGGTCAATGGGAATACTATTTTTACGTTGATCTCGAAGGGCATTGCGATGATGCTCCCGTCCAAAAAGCGCTTGCTACGCTCGAACAACAGTGTGCTTTTTATAAGTTGTTGGGTTCGTATCCTGCGCAATAAACGGCGAGCGTTGTTACGTCAGGCTTGCTGTCTTGGTTAGGTACGGTTCAACCGTTTAAGTCTCTCTCTGTTTGATCCCTGTTGGTGTCACTTTTATGTCGTCTAAAGATTCGGTATTGATTGCTCCGCCTCATGTTGCCGCGATTGCGCCTTACCAAGCCGGTAAGCCAATCGAGGAGCTGGCGCGTGAATTTGGTCTTGATCCCAAGCAGATTGTGAAGCTTGCTTCAAACGAAAATCCGTTGGGCATGCCTGAATCTGCCCGCTTGGCAATTGTGGCCGCTACAGCTCAGTTAGGCCGCTATCCTGATCCGGCCGGTTTTGACTTGAAACAGGCCTTGTCTGCACGCTGGTCGGTGCCACAGAATTGGTTAACGCTGGGTAATGGGTCAAACGATATTCTTGAACTCGTTGCCTCGGCCTTGCTCGAGCCCGGCAGCTCGGTAGTGTATGCGCAGCATGCCTTCGTGGTGTACCGGCTGGCCACACAAGCGCGCGGCGCACGCCATTTGGTCGTGCCGGCGAAAGACTTTGGTCACGATTTGCCTGCGATGCTTGAGGCAATTGATGACACTACGCGTGTTGTCTTCATTGCCAATCCAAATAATCCAACTGGCACGTATCTGCCTAACGCACAGCTTGAGGCGTTTCTTGCGGCGGTGGCCCAACGTCACGGTACGCGCGTGACGGTTGTGCTCGATGAGGCTTATAACGAGTTTCTTGAGCCCGAATTGCGAGTCGATAGTGTGGGCTTAGTCAGGCGTTACGCAAACTTGCTTGTGTCGCGCAGTTTTTCAAAGGCCTATGGGTTGGCCGGCTTGCGTGTGGGCTATGCGATTGCGCAACCGACGCTTACCGATTTGATGAATCGCGTGCGCCAACCTTTTAACGTGAACTCGTTGGCCCAGGCCGCAGCCATTGCAGCGCTGCAAGACACCGAGTTCTTGGCGAAAAGTTTTGCGGTCAATCGTGATGGCAAGCAGCAACTACAACTTGGCTTTACCAAGCTAGGTTTGACCTTTATACCGAGCTACTCCAATTTTGTGCTTGTGAAGGTCGGCGATGCGGCGCGCGTCAATCTTGAGTTGCTCAAGCGCGGCGTGATTGTGCGCCCGGTTGCAGGCGACGGTTTACCCGAGTGGTTGCGTGTCTCGATTGGTTTGCCACACGAAAATCAAATATTCTTAGACGCTTTGACGGCGATTGTGCAGGCTGACGCAAAATGACCGCAGTGACTAAATCCGAGCCTTTTCATATTTCAACCTTAGCGATTGTTGGTGTTGGTTTGATTGGTGGGTCGTTTGCGGCAGCGTTGCGCCAAGCAGGTTGTGTGGGGCGCGTGTTGGGCGCTGGGCGCCGGCCTGAAACCTTGCAACAGGCCGTGCGCTTGGGTTTGATTGACGAAGCTGTCAGCCTCGAAGAGGCCGCTCAGCGCGCAGATTTTATTTTTGTTGCAGCCCCAGTTGGGGCCTTTGCTGCAATTTTTGCGGGACTCAAGCCTACATTGAACCCTAAGGCCGTGATTACCGATGGTGGGAGTACAAAGCAAAACGTCATCGAGGCCGCACGAGTGGGCCTGCAAGACCGTATTGCCCAGTTTGTACCCAGCCACCCGATGGCCGGTTCGCACGAAACGGGTCCCCAAGCGGCTCAAGCGCGTCTCTACCAAGGTAAGCGTGTTGTGCTCACCCCCTTAGTCGAAAATCATCCTCAGGATATTGCACGGGTGCAAGGCGCCTGGCGGGCCTGTGGGGCAAACCTAGTCATGCTTAACCCAGCGCAACACGACGCTGCGGTGGCTGCGATCAGCCATATGCCACATTGGGTGGCGGCATTGTTTATGCAACATTTGACGCAAAGCGATGACGCAGCATTAAAGCTTGAGCTGGCTGGGTCTGGTTTTAGAGATTTCACACGCGTCGCGCAAGGTTCACCTGAAATGTGGCGCGATATTTTTGAGGCTAATCGTCAAGCGATGCAAACCGAAATCGCGACCTTTCGAAAAGTGCTTGAACGCGCTGAGCATGCCTTAGACACGGGTGATTACGCTTATTTGCAAGACATGCTCGAAGTGGCTTCGCAGGCGCGTCGTGATTGGATGGGTCAGCAATCGTGAGCGGTGCTGCGTATCTTGATTTGCCGCATGTCAAACACGCGCGAGGAGACGTCGAGCTGCCTGGCTCAAAAAGTATTTCAAATCGCGTACTGCTTTTAGCGGCGCTGGCGCTGGGTTCGACACGTATTGATGGCTTGCTAGCGTCAGACGATACGACGGTGATGCTTAACGCTTTGCAGCAACTCGGTGTTCAATTGACGCGCCACACCGCCGATTCAGTGACGGTGCAAGGGGTATCGCGGTTTTCAGTCGACAAGGCTGATTTGTTTATGGGTAATGCCGGTACCGCGATTCGCCCGTTGACTGCAGTGCTGGCTCTGATGGGTGGGCACTATGGCCTGTCGGGTGTGCCGCGTATGCACGAGCGCCCGATCAGGGATTTAGTGGATGGCCTGCGCGACCTAGGTGCCAATCTCACCTACACGGGTCAAGAAGGCTATCCACCGCTTCTGATTTCTCCGCCCGGCGCATTGAATGATCGCGTGCGCGTGCAGGGTTCGGTGTCCAGTCAGTTTTTGACTGCAGTGTTGATGGCAGCGCCCTTGGCGGTTGCCCGCTCTGGGCGACCACTTGTCATTGAAGTGCTTGGCGAACTGATTTCAAAGCCCTATATTGACATTACCTTAAACCTGATGGCGCGTTTTGGTGTGCAGGTCGAGCGTAACGGCTGGCAGCAGTTCGTCGTGCCCGCGCAAGCCGCGTACTCTTCTCCTGGGCAGATTTTTGTTGAGGGCGATGCGTCTTCAGCCTCTTATTTTTTGGCGATGGGGGCGTTGGGTGCTGGGCCGATTCGTGTGCTGGGGGTGGGTCAAGGCAGTATTCAAGGTGATGTGGCGTTTGCGGATACCGTGCAAGCCATGGGCGCGCACGTCAAGCGCGAGGTCGCCTCAATTGAGGTGTCGGGTGTCGACCTAGCTAAAGGCCAGCGTCTCAAAGCGTTTGACACTGACTTTAATTTAATTCCGGATGCCGCGATGACGGCAGCCATGTTGGCGTTATTTGCCGATGGGCCGTGTACCTTGCGCAATATTGGTAGTTGGCGCGTCAAAGAAACCGATCGAATCGCTGCCATGCAAACCGAGTTGCAAAAGCTTGGTGCGCAAGTGCAAAGCGGCCCCGATTGGTTGCGAGTCTCGCCGATCGAGGCGGGTCAGTGGCGCGACGCGTCAATCGACACCTACGATGATCACCGCATGGCGATGTGTTTTTCTCTTGCTGCGTTTGGGCCCGCTGCCGTGCGGATCATGGATCCGGGCTGCGTCAGCAAAACGTTTCCGACCTATTTTGATGTGTTTAAAGGTCTGTTGACTTGAGCGCGCTCAGCCCGGTGATTACCATTGATGGCCCGACCGCGTCAGGTAAAGGGACGGTCGCCCATCGAGTCGCAAAAGCCTTAGGGTGGGGCGTGCTCGATAGTGGGGCTTTATACCGCTTGACCGCTTTGTCGGTGTTGCAGCAGGGGATCGCTCCTGAAGACACACCAGCGGTCGCGCGGGCAGGGCAACAACTTGAGGTCAGTTTTCATCCTAAAGGGGTGACGCTGTTTGGTCTTGAGGTGTCTGAGCTCATCCGCCAAGAGCATGTGGGCAACCTCTCCTCACGTCTGGCGCCTAACCCTGCCCTGCGTCAGGCCTTGCTTGAACGGCAAAGAGCGTTTCGGCAGGCGCCCGGCTTGGTGGCAGATGGTCGCGACATGGGGACGATCGTTTTCAAAGACGCCCCCCTGAAGATATTTTTAGTGGCCGACGCGCAGGCACGTGCCGAGCGTCGCTGTAAGCAGTTGATCGAAAAGGGAATTTCTGCTAATCTAGACGACCTTGTCGCTGATATGCGCGAGCGTGATGCACGTGATATTGAACGTGCCGTTGCGCCACTTGTACCAGCACCAGACGCACACGTGGTCGATTCGTCGCAACTGACAATCGAGCAAACGGTGCAAAACGTCCTTGACCTGTGGTCAAGGGTTCTACCAACCCCACCCGCAAAGACGTAGGGGCTGTTCGCTCGGCAAACTTTGCCTGGCATGCAGCAACTGCACTCTGAACGGCGTGTAACCCGGCCCCAAAGGCCACCTGGATCTCCTTCACATGTCAACTCAACAACTCTCAACCGATGCAGGCGAAAGCTTCGCAGCGATGTTTGCAGCAAGTATCGAAAAGCAAGATATGAAGTCCGGCGAGGTCATCTCTGCCGAAGTCGTGCGTATTGACCATAATTTTGTGGTGGTAAACGCCGGCCTGAAGTCTGAGGCACTGATTCCTCTTGAAGAATTCTTAAACGATCAAGGCGAGCTCGAAGTCAAACCTGGCGATTTTGTATCTGTTGCCATTGATTCGCTCGAAAACGGCTACGGTGACACCGTGCTGTCTCGTGATCGCGCCAAGCGCCTGTCGGCCTGGCTGTCACTCGAAAAATCACTCGAGAAAAACGAACTGGTTACCGGCACCATCACCGGTAAAGTCAAAGGCGGCCTGACTGTCATGACTGCAGGCATTCGTGCCTTCTTGCCAGGCTCGCTGGTTGATCTGCGTCCTGTGAAAGACACAACGCCGTTCGAAGGCAAGACCATGGAGTTCAAGGTCATCAAGCTTGATCGCAAGCGCAACAACGTGGTGGTGTCGCGTCGTGCTGTGCTCGAAGCCAGCATGGGTGAAGATCGCCAGAAGCTGCTCGAAAACCTGCAAGAAGGTTCGATCGTTAAGGGCGTGGTTAAAAATATCACCGATTACGGCGCGTTCGTTGACCTCGGTGGTATCGACGGTCTGTTGCACATCACTGACATGGCATGGCGTCGCGTGCGTCATCCGTCTGAAGTGTTGGCTGTTGGCCAAGAAGTCGAAGCAAAAGTTCTTAAGTTTGATCAAGAAAAAAGCCGTGTGTCCTTGGGCGTCAAACAGCTTGGCGAAGATCCATGGGTGGGTCTCGCACGCCGTTACCCACAGCACACACGTCTGTTCGGTAAAGTCACCAACCTCACCGACTACGGCTCATTCGTTGAAGTCGAAGCTGGTATTGAAGGCTTGGTACACGTGTCTGAAATGGATTGGACCAACAAAAACGTTGATCCACGCAAGGTTGTGACCTTGGGCGAAGAAGTCGAAGTCATGGTTCTTGAAATCGACGAAGATCGCCGCCGTATTTCGTTGGGCATGAAGCAATGCCGTCAAAACCCCTGGGAAGAGTTCGCCTCTAACTTCAAGCGTGGCGACAAAGTTTCAGGCGCGATCAAGTCAATCACTGACTTCGGCGTGTTTGTTGGCTTGCCAGGTGGCATCGATGGTTTGGTGCACTTGTCTGATTTGTCTTGGACTGAAACTGGTGAAGAAGCCGTTCGTAACTTCAAAAAAGGTGACGAGCTTCATGCCACCGTGTTGGGGATCGATACTGACAAAGAGCGTATTTCGCTTGGCGTGAAACAGCTTGAAGGCGACCCATTCAACAACTACGTGTCAACCTACGACAAAGGTGCTGTTGTACCTGGCACCGTTAAGTCGGTCGAAGCCAAGGGCGCGACTGTAACTCTGTCGCTCGAAGTTGAGGGTTATCTGCGTGCGTCTGAGATTTCGACAGGCCGCGTTGAAGACGCAACGACAGCGATTAAGGCTGGCGACAACATCGAAGCAATGATCATCAACGTTGACCGTAAGACGCGTCAGATTCAGTTGTCGATCAAAGCGCGTGATACAGCAGACACTGCAGAATCCATGCAGCGTATTTCAGAGTCGAGTGCATCGTCGGGCACAACCAATTTGGGCGCGTTGCTCAAGGCCAAGCTCGATCAGGCTCGTGACACTGAATAATCCCAGTGACTAAGTCTGAACTTATCGCTGCGCTGGCGGCCCGCTACACACAGCTGGCCGCTCGTGACACCGATTACGCTGTTAAAACGGTGCTCGATGCCATGACCGAGGCGTTAGCCGAAGGTCAACGCATTGAAATCCGTGGTTTTGGCAGCTTTTCGCTGTCTGAACGCGCACCACGCGTCGGGCGCAACCCAAAATCGGGCGAACAAGTGTTGGTACCAGGCAAGCAGGTGCCGCACTTCAAGGCCGGTAAAGAGTTGCGTGAACGTGTCGACTTGAATGGCGGTGAACCTAGCACCGACCCAACAGCTGCGACAGACCGTTGATTTATTAGAAAAACCGCCGAAAGGCGGTTTTTTTATGCGCCGAAACGGCAGGACGCTTACAATCGACTTTTGCACTTTGGAGCATCAGCCATGCGCTACCTTGTCTGGGCTTTACGCTTAATTGTTTTTGTCGCCGTCTTAATGTTTGCCTTAAAAAACACTGACCCAGTGGGTGTGACGTTTTATGGCACCTGGGCGCTTCAAAGCGTGCCGCTGATTGTGGTGATGCTTTCGACCTTTGTGCTGGGCACAGTGTTTGGGTTGTTGCTGACAGTGCCTGGCTACATCCGTCGCAGGCGCGAGGTTGTGCGTCTTAAAAAAGACCTTGAACGCATACAGGCTGCAGTGAACCCACAGGGTACTGCGCCGCTTTCGCCTGATGCCTTGGTGCCTTTGTCGCCGATTTGACGCTGGTATTTTTTGTCGCGTAAAGCTCAGCAGATTTTGCGCGCTTATTTTTTGACCTTAGGAACACCGCGTGGATTTTGAGTCTTGGTGGCTGATTTTTGTGCCGTTGTTGTTCGCGTTAGGGTGGATGGCTGCGCGTTTTGATATCCGGCAGATTTTGTCTGAAACGCGTAATCTGCCCGATTCGTATTTTCGTGGTTTAAATTTCTTGCTCAACGAAGAGCCTGATCGTGCCATCGACGCGTTCGTTGAGGTCGCCAAGCTTGATCCCGAAACGACCGAGCTTCACTTTGCCTTAGGTAGCTTGTTTCGCCGCCGTGGCGAAATGGAGCGCGCCATTCGCGTGCATCAAAGCTTATTGTCGCGTGCCGATTTACCAGTCAGTCAGCGCGAGCATGCGCAGCATGAACTCGCGCAAGACTACCTGAAGGCGGGCATGCTTGATCGTGCCGAAGAGGCCTTTACAGTACTCAAAGATACAAGCTTTGGCTTAGCAGCGTTGCGCGCCTTGATTCGCATTTACGAATCTGAACACGACTGGACGCGTGCGATTCAAGCTGTTGAAAGCCTGAGAAAGTTGGTAGATGAGCCTGTGCCACAGTTGGTGCACTACTACTGTGAACTCGCTCAGGTTGCACTTGCCACTAAGCCCCCATTGGTCGAGCAAGCGCAAGAGGCCTTGAAACAGGCAGAGCGCGCGGCAAAAGCACGCGATGCAGGCTCGGCTTCAGCCGCGAGCGTTCGTGTGACGATGATTCACGCCTCGATAGCAGGCTCTGCGCAACAAACGCTCTTACAACGGCAGTATTTTCAAGTGGTGCTCGACCAATCGCCCGAGTTTGCGGGGTTGGTTGCCGAGCAACTGTTGCAAAATTTTTCTCAAACCCAAGAGTCTGCGCAGGGCTTGGCGTTGTTATTGTCGCATCACGAAAAATACCCGTCTCTGGATTTGTTTAACGTGGTCTTTCGAGCACTGCGAGCCCAAGAGGGCGTTGACGTCGCCTGGGCGTTTGCGCGACAGGCATTGCAGGCAAACCCCTCGCTACTCGGTCTTGATCGCTTGCTTGAAGCCGAGCTGGCACATTCTGAGGCCAATCAGACACCGCTTGAAAGCCCAATCCCAGGTGCCGATTTGGCCTTGTTGCGACGGTTGATTAATCAGCATAGTCAACGTCTTGATCGCTATACCTGCCGTAGTTGTGGGTTTCAGGCGCGGCGCTATTATTGGCAGTGCCCTGGTTGTAATGCGTGGGAAACTTATAAACCACGCCGAATGGAAGAGCTTGCATGAAGACATTTCCTAAAGACGCAGTGACCCGTGCCCGAGTGTTGGTTGTTGGCGACGTGATGCTTGATCGCTATTGGTTTGGCGACGTTGAGCGCATCTCACCTGAGGCGC
>Ga0304730_1001622_pt1 | contig 16700 bp, 15 predicted proteins | sample M_130628_MF_Meta_FD_190474 | JGI IMG/M metagenome (GOLD analysis project Ga0304730, IMG submission 190474) | Freshwater microbial communities from Lake Montjoie, Canada to study carbon cycling - M_130628_MF_MetaG (v2) (version 2) | ecosystem: Environmental > Aquatic > Freshwater > Lake | place...
GATTGGTCATCATGGCCACGAAGAGGTCGAAGGCACCGCCGGTGAAGCACCAGATCGTGTTCGAATTGTTGATGGGTTAGATGGTGCTCGCACCATCCAACCAACCCCTGGCAAAAACTTAGTCTGGCTTTCTCAAACAACGCTCTCTGTTGATGAAACTATGGAAGCTGTTGCAATCCTGAAGGAGCGCTTTCCAGATATTCAAGCACCACCTAGTGATGACATTTGTTATGCAACACAAAATCGCCAAGAAGCGATCAAAGAGATTGCACCTCAGGCAGACCTTGTCATTGTTGTGGGTTCTAGAAACTCAAGTAACTCTGTGCGCCTGGTTGAGGTTGCGCTGGAGTACGGCGCCAAAGCCTCCTATCTAGTCGATTACGCCGAAGAGATCCAGGATGAGTGGTTCACAGGTGTTGAAACTATTGGCCTAACAAGTGGTGCGTCAGTGCCTGAGATTTTGGTCAAGGATGTTTTGGCAACTTTGCATGAGCATGGCTTCCATGATGTTGAAGTGGTAACAGCAGCAGAAGAGTCATTGCTGTTTTCTTTGCCACCAGAGCTCCGTAAAGATATGAAGGCAGCGGGTCACAGCTAAATTTTAAGCTATTAATGGTTCAGCTTTCGGTGGGAATTTTCCAAAGAAGTTAAACCAAAATGAAAATGATCGACCGATTAAGAGAGCAATGATGACCGTTCCTATACCAACATCTCCACCAAGAAAGTAACCAACGGTTAATACTAGAATTTCGATCATTGCGCGGACAACGGTAAATGGCATTTTTGTTTTACCTGTAAATGCCAACATAATGCCGTCACGAGGCCCGGTGCCCAAGCCACAGGTTATATACATCGCACCGCCAGCACCTGTAATGAATACGCCAGTAAGCACAAGTAAATAAGCCATGAACGTGTTGGCTGGATGCGGGATGTAATCAACACCTATTTGCAATCCAAATGCGAAGAAAACTGTATTTGCGACAGTTCCATAGCCTGGCTTTAGAGAGAGAGGGATCCACATTAAGAACAGCGTGAGACTTACTAAAAAGAATGAAACACCAAGTGGTAATCCAGTTTGGACAGAGATGCCCTGGGCGAGAACTGTCCAAGGCGCTGTTCCGAGATCGGATTGAACAGTAAATGAGCCTCCGATACCTAACAAAATAATTCCGATTGTTAAGAGAAAAACCCGCAACCATGAAAGATCCCACAAGCCATCTGCTGTCCAACGAGTAATTGGCACCTCATTATTGGGTGCAATTAGATTGATAGCTTTTTGCTGAAACCTCTTGAATCTGTTATCCACTGTCAGACTCGTAGCTCTTGATTATCGAACTATGGTCCAAATCAGAGTTACCTTTATCTATGTGTTCTTGATACAGATCGGATAAGAGTTGAGTCAAAGGTAGTTTCAATCCTGCGCCATCGGCCGCCTCTAATGCGATTAACAAATCTTTTAACTGAAAAGAGGATTTGCCGCCGTTGCTAAAATCTCCTGATATTAACTTGGGCCACTTTGTCGTCAATGTGGTGGAGCCCGCTAAACCATTTGATATCACATCAAAAAAGTCTTGATCTGATATGCCAAACTTTCTAGATAATGCCAAAGCTTCGGCGATTGCAACTAAGTTTCCTCCAACAAGAATTTGATTACATGCCTTTAATCCTTGCGCAGAACCAAGTTCTCCCACGTGTTTAATTGAACCTCCGATAACCTTTAAGAACGGAAGTATCCGTGCGTAATCTTGGCTACTTCCGCCAACCATTATTGAAAGACGGGCCTCTTGGGCTCCCACATCACCACCGCTGACCGGGGCATCAACCGCGCGAGCACCCTTGGTGCCAACCAGATCGTTGATGTGGATCATGCTGTCAGGTGAAACAGTTCCCATCACGACAAGCAGGTCATTCTGTTCCAAGGTCTCTAGTAGTCCATTGCTTAAAACTTCGACGACCTCATCACTATTTGGCAGCACGGTAAGAATTACTCCTGCATCAAATGAATTAAGGTTTTGAGCAATAGAAACGGAGTTAGCCTTAAAATTCAGATACTTTTGGGGATTTCGATTCCAAATCTGAATCTGAAACTTAGAACTCAAATTATGTGCAACGGGTTCACCGATTGCGCCTAATCCAACTACTCCTATTTCGAAACGATGCATGGAGTTGCTAACCCTTAATTACCCTAAGTTTTGCAACGGCGTCAGGAGATAGTGAGACATTACCAACCGGAAGTCTCATGGTGCCAAGGTTGGGAATATTGAGTACTTTTCCTGCCTCTTTCACGGCAGAGATGATGTCACCAAAAACGAACTCTGGCTGTAAGAATCCATTAACTGTATCGATTACAAACTTCAGTGTCTCTTCAGCTTCCTGTAGATGGCCCCCTCGATACTTTCTATACACCTCTGCCATCTGAGCAGGAAAGATGTTGCCAAGTCCGCAAATTCCGCCAGAGGCACCTTTCTGCAAAGCTTGTATTAGCAAACTGTCTGAACCAACAAGCACCTTAACTTTTTTGCTTAAGAAATCTTCGGCAGAGCTAATAATTCCCGATGAGTCTTTAACACCCCATATTGGAATTTGTGAAGCAACAGAACTTGAAAGAGTGACCACAGTTGCAGGGATGTTGTAAGCAATTATTGGATGTGTGGTCTTTCGAGCGATCAGTCTGTAAAACTCTATGAGGTTTTCATCAGTTACTGGTCTGTAATAACTCGGCGGAGAGACCATCACGCCGGCGATTGGAAGATCCTCAGCAAACTCTAAATACTCTTGGATTTCAGCAAGTGAGTTTGAAATGATGGTTGGAATCAACAACTTCCCGTTGGTCACATTTAACAGGTCAGTTGTCACCCTCTTTTTCTCGGCAAGTGAGAGTGAGCTGCCCTCGCCAAAAGTCCCAAAGGGGACGAGCCCAGTCACCCCATTGCTCAAGAGCCAGGCTCCATGCTCTTTGGTGGCAACGTAATCCACCTTTTGATCTTTGTTAAAGATGGTGAACTGCGGAACAAATAGACCCTCAATCATTATTTCTGACCCTTCATCTCTTTATGGCGAGGATTATTGCCCCGCCTACGCCACGTAACAGTTCTATAACTTCGACAAAAAGACTCGCCACGGCTATATCCATTGTGTGTCCTGTACCACTATAGTCCTGTTAATCGTTAACCGTTCACAAAGGAGGACGCTCAATGAAAATCAAGTCAACTGGCCGCATCGTCGCGGCCATAGCTACATTCGGGTTGGCAGTAGGTGCTTTGGTTGGTGTGCAATCTGCACAAGCAGCCACAGGTGCAAATTGCAATGTTAAGTCAAAAGTGACAAATGCTCAGTGTGATCTTGTTATTTACGGTGCGCCACACAAAGTCCAATCACTAGACCCAACTAACCCTGTTGGTGGCTACACAGAAGGACAGATGGCTTACATAGTTCAAGGAAAACTTTATCGCTATGATTCAAGCGGAAAGCCTCGTCGTGACCTTGTAGCCACAGCTGAAACAAGTGCAGACGGCAAGACCGTTACACACACCTTGCGTGATGCAAAGTATTCAGATGGCACCACAATTACTGCAGCAGATGTAGTGAATTCATACGATCGTTGGGTTGCTTCGAAGCGTTCTTCTTCTTACATCGAAGCTGTTGACAAAGTAGTTGCAAAAGATGCAAAGACACTTGTTTGGACCTTGAAGCGTCCGTATCCAGATTTCAACTTCGCACTTGCTCAAGAGTTCTTAGGAATTCACCCAGCAGGTAGGACTGATACAGAAGCAAAGGCAAAGGAATACTTCAAGAATCCTGTAGCTGGTGGACCAATGATGGTTAAGACATTTGCACCAGGAACAGATCTGTTCGTGGTTGTTGCAAATCCAAATTACTGGGCAAAGCCACTTGTAAAGGAATTTCGTGTAGTAACAATTCCTGATGGAAACACACGTCTGGCAGCATTCCAGGCTGGCACAATTGATTACGTAATGGAGCTTCCGCTAAGTGCAAAGAGCATAAAGTGGGATAAAACTAAGTACCGTGTCAATGGTGAGCAGGATTCAGGAACATTCATGTTGGCTTTCAATATGGGTGTTAATCAGCCAAACAAGGCACTGACCGACGCACGCGTTCGCCAAGCGATTTCATTGGCTGTGAACCGTGCAGCGATTATGCGTACTGCTTTTGCAAACTTGGGTAAGCCAAATTGCGGTCAGCAGTTCAACTACAACAACGATTATGCAGTGTGCTCTCTTCCAAAGAATGGTGTACCTGATCGGGATGCAGCACGTAAGTTGTTAAAAGCTGCGGGATATCCAAATGGATTCAAGGTAAAGATGAATGTGCCTAACCGAATCTTCTGGCAGGATGCAGCTCAGGTTGTTAAAGACAGCTTGAAGCTAGTTGGTATCGACGTAACTATTGACATGGTTACACCAGACACGAATATCACAGGCGTAATTAACAAGCGCGATTGGGAAATGATGTGGTTTGGTAACAACGCAGCTACTCCAATTCTCCAGCTATCTAACTGGTTCAAGCCAGGTGGAGTGTGGGCTGTAAATGCAAATATCCCTGATGCACTACTAACCGAGTCAACTAAGTTGCTCAACGAAGCTGCCGCATCAGAAAGTTCAACTCTGATCAAGGCCAAACTGGAAGCTGTTGAAAAGATTGCATTTGATCTTTCAATATTTATTCCTATCGGAAATCGTTTCTACCTTGCTGGTAGTCGGATTGGTGACAACATCATGGAAGCCCTTCTGCCAGGACAACTACAGTTTGTCGTAGCAACAAATCCAGCGCTTCCAACTGACTAAGGATTAATTAGTCGGTTGTAAGAGTAAAGCCAAGTTAATCGAGGGTACTTGGCACATTGTCGAGAGCCTGGGTGTCTCCATTATGAGACACCCAGGTACTCGATTTTTTATATGAAGAGCTGAGAATTCGAAGGAAAGGTAGATACACAAACTGTGAATAGAAACATTTTTCTACGCAAATTCTTAGGACGTTTGATTCGTGCAATTTCTATCTCATTTTGGGTCATGGTTATATCCTTTTCCCTCATTCGGCTTTCTCCGGGAGATCCTGCCGCAGCACGTTTAGGTGCAGGCGCAGAGCTAGAGGCGATTGCTGCACTAAAGGAACAACTGGGTCTGAACAAAAGCTTTGTTTCACAGTTTATTGATTATTTCTCAGGTGTATTTCAAGGTGACCTCGGAGTGTCTCTGGTGAATGGGGTGAGTGTCCTTGAAACCATTCTGCGGGTTTTACCCTTAACTTTGACTTACATTGTGCTTTCAGTATTTTTTGCCTTTATTATTTCGATTCCAATTGGAACAATAATTGGTTGGTCAAACAAGGCCTCAGCGGTTTACACCTTTAGAGGTATTACCTCAATGATTATTGCCACCCCAAACTTTTTTATAGCCATGATTGGGATCCTGCTCTTTAGCGTCAAACTTAATTGGGCTCCGGTATTTGGATATGTGAGTGAATTTCCGCAAAATTTGAAGTATTTGTGGCTGCCAGTATCAATTAATACCTTGATTTTAGTAGCAATTATTTCCAGAGTTCTTCAAACCTCTGTCGTCGATACAAAAGCTGAAGAGTTTGTAGAAACTGGAATTATCCGTGGTGTAGGTCGCCCACGATTTTTCTGGTTTTACATTTTAAAGCCATCACTTGCACCAACTGTTGTTTTACTTTCATACATGATGGGAACAATGCTAGGAGCCACGGTGATCCTAGAAACGATTTTCTCTCTACCGGGTATTGGTCGTGAGTTAGTCGGTGCCGTTCTGGCAACCGATTATCCGATGGTGCAAGGAATTCTTTTGTTCTTCGGCGTCATAACCGTATTCTTAAGTTTCATTGGTGACCTCTTAGCCTATGCGCTAGATCGGAGAGTAAAATTATGAGCAGCAATAAGGCATTTTCCGCAGATGCATCACGCAGTGAGCGCATTAAGGAGTGGATTTCGCGACCTGGGGGATTCGGAATTATCGCCGGCTGCATAATGTTTGTCGCAATTACTGTATTCGGATTTATTTATCCTTTAGTTGGACCTTATGGCACAGATGAATTCGTTGGAGAATCTCTTGAGGGTCCATCTCTGGCACATCCAATGGGACTAGATCAACTCGGTAGAGATGTTATGACTCGAGTTTTTGCAGCAGTTCCATCTGATATTGGAATCGCATTTCTAGGCGTTACTATTCCGCTGATAATTGGAACCATAGTCGGAATTCTTTTGGGTATCTCAAAAAATAAGTACATGGTGAGTTTTGTAAGTTCACTGATTGATGGAATTAATGCATTTCCACTCCTAATTATCGCAATTGCCATGGTTACATTCCTCGGGCCAGGTTTAATTAACGTTGTAATCATTTTGACGCTCATGAGCTGGGCTAGATATGCGCGTATCGCGCGAACACGAGCGGTCGTCGTACTACAGCAGAACTACATTGAAGCAACTCAGTTAATGGGATATTCCAAGCGTCGTGTGATTGCAAAACATGTTGCACCCAATGTTTCTTCTGAAAGTCTTGCATATGCCCTTAGTGACTTTATCTTGGTTATTATTATTGTTTCAGGTCTTTCATTCTTGGGATTTGCTGCCCGGCCACCAATGGCCGAATGGGGAGCAATGATTGCTGATGGTAGAACCTTTATTGGCCAAGCGTGGTGGTTAACGATATTCCCAGGGTTGGCATTATGTTGGTCTGCAATATCACTGTCCTTTATTGTTGAGGGTCTTTCCCGTAGAGATCGAGGAAATTCATGAGCAATGCATTGGTTCAAATCGATTCACTTCGCATTGACGTCAAGGTAACCCGCACTCGCAGACTTACAATTGTTAATAGCGCTACTTTTGACGTGCAACCGGGACAATTACTGGGGCTAATTGGTGAATCCGGTTCGGGTAAGACAATGTTATGTCGCTCATTAGTCGGCACACTGCATCGCCGAGGCGCATACATTCAATCTGGTTCTTTAACATTTAATGGAATTGATCTGGTTTCTGCCTCTGGCAAAGAATGGCGCGACATCAGAGGAAAGCAGATTGGTTATATTCCGCAATCTGCGTTGGCTGGCCCAAACCCTGTTTTAACTATTGGAGCACAGATGGCTGAAGCGATCACGCTTGGCGAAAAGATGGATAAAGAGATTGTGCGCAAGCGTGCGATTGAACTTCTTGAAATCGTTCAAATCCGTCGGCCAGAGGTCGTTTTGAAGCAGTATCCATACGAACTTTCAGGCGGAATGAAACAGCGCGTGATGATCGCATGTGCGATCGCCCGCGAACCCAAGCTTATTGTTGCCGATGAACCAACAACAGGGCTTGATGTAACAGTACAGGCCGAGATCATGCAGCTTCTCAAGCAGATTCGTAAGGATTTGAATACATCTATCATTCTTGTTTCACATGATCTTCCACTGATCAATGAGGTCTGTGATGACATCGTGATTATGCACGCAGGATCCACAGTTGAAAAAATTCCTTCAGCCAAGATCCAAGACACACGCCATCCATACACAGAAGCTCTCTACAGATCTAGAATCGATTTAGTTGAACCGCGTGGAAAACTAATTACGATTAATGGTCAGCCACCAACAGTTGGTGACTGGCCAACTGGTTGCCGCTTTGCAGGACGCTGTGATTATGTAAAGCCAGGTTGCTCTGCAGATGTTGAGATTCCATCAGTTAAGGTTGGGCCTAATCACTTAACTTCATGTATCCGCCAGGCAGAGATTTGGGGGAAGTAAAGTGAATTTATTAGAAGCATTCGATGTCAGTGTCACCTTCAAAGCATTTGGTTATGAAGTTCAAGCGGTTAAAAATGTTGATTTTGTTTTGCCGCAGGGCAAGGTTGTAGGAATCGTTGGAGAGTCAGGAAGTGGTAAATCAACTTTTGCCCGAGTCCTTTCCGGACTTCAAGAACCAACTGGTGGGTATGTAACCTACTTAGGTTCTCCGATTCAAGATGGCAAAGATATTTATAAGGGCGAGCTGCGTAAAGCTGTACAGATGGTCTTTCAAGATCCTTATGGCAGTTTGAATCCACGCATGCGCATTATCAATGCGGTGGCAGAAGCGGTACGAGTACATCAAAATCCACACAAGTCAGAGGCTCAACAGATTGCACTTGATTTGTTGAAGCGTATGGGCATAAGTGAAATCGATGCCTTTAAGTACCCAAGTTCGCTGTCAGGTGGCCAGCGCCAGCGCGCCTCAGTGGCACGTGCACTGTCGGTTCAACCAAAGATTTTGATCGCCGATGAACCAACATCGGCTATTGACCAGAGCGCACAATCTCAACTACTTGAGCTCTTTAGTGAGCTTATTAAGGATGGATTATCGATTGTGCTTGTGTCTCACGACCTTGGAGTAATTCGCTACTTAACTGATAATGTTTACGTTATGCAAAACGGTGAGTTTGTCGAAACAGGATCATCTTCAAAAATATTTGAAAATCCTTCAAATGCTTACACACAAAAACTTATTGCTTCAATTCCATCATCTGGCAAGAAATAGAAGAGTTTGTGAACCAAGTTGTTTGGTGTCAATGGAACGACATTTCAATACCGCACAACTGGAAGTTAATTAGCGCACCAGTAGACACCTTGAGTACGAGTGAGTTATCTGAGATAACGATCTATGTACCAACATATATGGGTGGCAAGAAGTCACTAGATTCAATTTCAGATTTACCAAACCTTAGAACTGTTCAGCTATTAACGGCTGGGTATGAAGATGTAGTTCCGTTTATGCGAAATGAGCTAATACTGTGTAACGCTCGAGGAGTCCATGATTTCTCAACTTCCGAATTAGCCGTTTCATTGGTGTTGGCCCACTTCAAGAATCACCACGAATTTGCCGGCAATCAAAGCCAGGGATTCTGGAATCATAAAACAATAGGTTCGCTCTACGGTAAAGAGATTGCAATCATCGGGGCTGGATCTGTTGCTCAGCGCTTAAAGAGCATGCTTGCCCCTTTTGAATGTAAGGTCACATTGTTTGGACAAAGCGCCAGAGATGGTGTTGAAGCAATCTCAACAGCTCAAGCAACTATCGGAAAGTTCGATTGTGTAGTGCTATTGGTACCTCTTACTTCAGACACACGTAACCTTGTAGATAGTGCTTTTCTTGCAGCTATGAAAGATGGAGCATTGCTCGTCAATGTCGCTCGGGGAGCTGTAGTAAATACCGACGCACTATGCGCGGAGTTAAAGAAAAAGAGGTTATTTGCAGCCTTAGATGTAACAGATCCTGAACCACTTCCCAAGGAGCACCCACTATGGGAATTCAAAAACTGCACGGTTGTCCCACATGTTGGTGGGGATTCCACAGCCTTTGAACCACAGGCACATGCATTTCTCGCTGAGCAGTTCCAAAGAATGGCGCAAGGGCAACAACCAATAAATATAATCGATTGGAAAAAGCTATGAACTTTTCAGTTATCGCATCATTCACAGTTGCACTTGAAACAGTGGGACTTTTTGAGGAATCTTTGGCAAAGCTGGCCGCGAAAACTCAACAAGAGCCTGGCTGCATTGAATATGAGGTTCACAAAAACTCAGAAATTGATGGAGCATATTTTATTGTTGAAAAATACGTAACCTACGAAGACTATGTTGCACACCGTGAAAGCGCCCACATACTTGAATTCAAAGCAGCAGTTGGGAATAGCTTTATTCAGCCGCCAGTTGTTCTTCGTGGCAGCAAAGCCTGGTAAACCTCTACTTAGATATTTGCTTCAGATGAACGCTTTTTAGAAGGTTTGCTCTTAGCCTTTTGATTCAAATACACAAACCAGCCATATGCCGCAGCAAGAATTAAAAACGGTGCCTCTGATGCAAGAGCTGCAATGAAATCAATACCAACGCGAGATGGTCTAAATCCATCCGCAATCATTGTTATGAATAAGGCAGATCCTGCAAATGCCAATGGGGGAGTAACAACTGAAACATAGGTTGTTCCTGGTCGCCCAAAGCGAAGTGAGCCATAGAGGGCGGCGCAGATTGCGATTCCAGTAAGGACTCCAACACCGGTGCGGATTGTCATTTCAATAAAAACAAAAAAGCCGATGAAAAGGGTCTGCAGAACCACAATGCCTTCCTTTTTCAGGCCAGGTCCTTGAATCTGAATCTTTTGTAGTGTGCTCATTGCTCATCTACCTCTTCTGCATCAATGTAATCATCATTGCCATCTAACTCTGCATTCTTCAAATCTCGAACTGCTCCAGGGGCCTCAGGATATGCGATAGCTAACTTATCTTTATCACCGGTAACACCCAAGTTATGAATTCTGCGAGCAGGAGCCAGAACAGTCTTTTCAGCTGTTGGGACTAGATCTTCATAGGCCTTAGAGGTTTGAGAAATTGCCTTGCCAACCGCGACAATCTTTGTGTGGAGAAGAGTGATGTTTTTTAGAAAAGTACTCGCAACCTTTTGAATCTCATCAGCATTTTCTGCCAACTTGTTGCGGGTGAAGATATAGCCGATTGTGCGCAGTAGAGCCATCATCGATGTTGGTGTCGCAATTGTTACGCCAACCTTAAAGGACTTTTCTAGCAACATCGGATCTAGGCGAAGTGCTTCAGAGAGCAATGTTTCAAAGGGAACAAAGAGAACAACAAAATCAGGTGAGCCTTGTGATTTGTGATAGCCACGCTTTGCGAGCGCTTCCACGTGCTTGAGTAAATCCTTTGTGTGTTGCTGCAAGTACTGATCGCGCTCAGCTTGATCATCTGTGCCAAAGGCTTCTAGGAAACGCTCAAAAGGAAATTTAGAGTCAATAAATAATTGTGAGCCACCAGGCATATTGACTGTCACATCTGGAATACCAGAAGAGTCAGCATCAGTTGTTGAGCGTTGTGCGGTGTATTCATGTCCTTCGCGCAGGCCAGCACCTTGCAGTAATAGCTCTAACTGTGCCTCGCCAAACTTTCCACGGGTTTGTGAATTAGACAGTGCTCCAGCAATTTTCTTTGTTTCATCAAAGATTGATTCAGAGGCACGACGCATTTCTAGAATTGTTGTGTTTAGCTTTGCTTCAGCCTCAGTACGGATTCGGTTTGCCTCGTTAGATTGTGTTGTTAACTTTGAAACAGAGTCCTTAACCGCTACAAGTTCAGCGTTAAGGGTTATTGCAGTCTCTGTCTTTTTGCGTTCAGCATCTAACTGAACTTTGTAATCATCGAGCAGGGCTTGATTGCCGGCTGAATCCTTGGATTTCAGGGAAGAAAAGAGGTATCCGATCGCAGATCCTGCGATCAGTCCTATTAGTAAGGTCACTACGTATGCGGGCATGGGCCTATCGTGGCAGGGAGCACTGACAATCCCGCGTAGGCTAAGCCCAGTGAGCCTCTCAATCGGAATCGTCGGACTGCCAAACGTCGGAAAGTCGACCCTGTTTAATGCCCTGACTAAGAACAATGTATTGGCCGCTAACTACCCCTTTGCCACCATTGAGCCCAACGTGGGAATGGTGGGAGTGCCAGATGATCGCCTAGCCAAGCTAGCCACAGTCTTTGGTTCAGAAAAACTACTGCCAGCTGTTGTCTCCTTCGTAGATATCGCCGGAATTGTTAAAGGCGCATCAGAAGGTGCCGGCCTTGGAAACAAGTTTCTGACAAACATTCGTGACACCGATGCGATCTGTCAGGTAATCCGCGTATTTAGCGATGGCGATGTTGTTCACGTTGATGGTCGCATTGATCCAGCATCTGACATGGAAACGATCAACACTGAATTAGCGCTCGCAGATCTACAAACAATTGAGAAAGCGATTCCTCGTCTTGAAAAAGAGGCACGTGTTGCAAAAGAGAAGGCACTAATCCTAGAAGCTGTTAAGGCTGCCAATGATTGGTTGCAATCTGGAAAGCCGTTGTCACAAAGTTCAATTGATCGCGAACTTCTAGCCGAACTTCATCTTTTAACTGCCAAACCATTCTTATATGTATTTAACGTTGATGCTGCCGAAATTAATGATGCAGAGTTAAAGGCAAAGCTGCAAGCACTTGTTGCACCAGCTGAGGCAATCTTCTTGGATGCCAAGACAGAGGCAGAGCTTGCAGAGTTAAGTGATGAAGATGCTCTTGAATTGTTGCAATCAATTGGCTTGAAAGAACCAGGTCTTGCAACCTTGGCACGTGTTGGTTTTGATACTTTGGGATTGCAGACTTATTTAACTGCCGGTCCAAAAGAAACTCGTGCGTGGACTATTCATAAAGGTGACACTGCGCCAATGGCAGCAGGAGTTATTCACACAGATTTTCAAAAGGGATTTATTAAGGCTGAAATCGTTAGCTTTGATGATCTAATGACTGCCGGCACAATGGTTGAAGCCAAAGCAAAGGGCAAAGTACGCATGGAAGGCAAGGAGTACATCATGCAAGACGGTGATGTAGTCGAATTTAGATTTAACGTCTAAGCGCCGGTGTAGTACTTACCAATCTCAGCTAAAGACTTATCCAAAATCTCAAGACCAAGCTTGGCATCTTCCACAGAGATATTGCATGGTGGGCACAAGTGAATTCTGTTGAAGTTGTTAAACGGCATCAAGCCATTCTTTTTACATGCCGCAACTAATTCATTCATGGCAGGACTTGATGCACCATAGGGAGCAAGTGGTTCGTGTGTTGCACGATCACTAACAAGATCAACACCCCAGAACACACCAGCACCGCGGATATCGCCAATAACCTTGTGCTTCTTTGCTAATTCAGCAAGGCCTGGACCCAGAATCGTTTCACCAATCATGGTGGCATTTTCCAGCATCTTCTCTTCCTTCATGACATCAATAGTTGCAACCGCAGTTGCACAGGCCATTGGATGGCCCATATAGGTAAGTCCACCAGCAAAAACCTTGTCATCAAAGGTGTACGAGATCGCATCACTTATAACGACGCCGCCTAGTTGGATGTATCCAGAGGTAACACCCTTTGCAAAGGTGATTAAGTCAGGAACAACGCTTGAGTGTTGGTAGGCAAACCACTTACCGGTGCGACCAAAGCCAGACATCACTTCATCGGCAATCCACATGATCTTGTACTTATCACACAGCGCACGCACACCCTCTAGATATCCCTTAGGTGGCACCAAAACACCAGCAGTGCCCGGAACTGACTCAATTAAAATTGCGCCAATTGTGTTGGGGCCTTCAAAGATAATTGTTTGTTCAAGATGTTCGAGTGCGCGCTTGCACTCTTCTGCTTCATCTTTTGCCCAGAAAGCTGTGCGATAGAGATATGGTCCCCAGAAATGCACATGACCAAAGGCAAACTCATTAGGGAATCTGCGGGGATCTCCAGTTGCATTGATCGCAGCACCTGTATTGCCGTGATACGAACGGTATGTAGAAAGCACCTTGTGCTTATGTGTGTGCATACGGGCCATGCGAATTGCATTTTCAATAGCATCGGCTCCGCCGTTTGTGAAAAAGACTTTGGCGAAATTATCGCCAGCTAACTCAACAATTCTCTGTGCTGCTTCATTACGAGCCTCATTTGCATGCTGAGGTGCAACAGTTGTGATTACCTCGGCTTGTGCTTGAATCGCTTTAATTACCTTGGGGTGTTGGTGACCAATATTTGTAAATACCAATTGCGAAGAAAAATCTAAGTAGGTCTTGCCTTCAAAATCCCAAAAGCGCGATCCAGAACCACTTGCAATGGGCATAGGCGAAATTGCGCCTTGGGCAGACCATGAGTGAAAAACGTATTCATGGTCAGCAGCGCTAACTGCCGCTTGCTTTGCTGGATCATTAATTGGAGCGCTCATCTGTGTCCTCGAACCCTTGGTAGTTAGTGGCGCCATCATAAACCTCTGAAGTAGATTGCACCTATGACCCAGATAACGCATTGGATTAATGGCGCCCTTGATACCCAGAGTTCGAAGCGCAGCGGAGAAGTTTTTAACCCTGCCACCGGCAAGGTCACTAAAACCGTTGCCTTTGCTGATGCAGCAACTGTGGATCGCGCAGTTAATGCTGCAACTGAAGCTTTCACATCGTGGCGTCACTCTTCATTAACTAAGCGAACTCAAGTCCTTTTTGCCTTTCGTGAGCTAGTTCAGCAGAACAAGGAAAAAATTGCTGCGCTAATTACCGATGAACACGGAAAAGTATTAAGCGATGCTGCTGGTGAAGTAACACGAGGTCTTGAAGTTGTTGAGTTTGCCTGCGGAATCCCACATTTACTAAAGGGTGGTTTTTCAGAAGAGGTTTCATCTGGTGTTGATGTGTATTCAATCCGCCAAGCACTAGGCCCCGTTGCAATTATTTCTCCATTCAATTTTCCGGCAATGGTTCCAATGTGGTTCTTCCCAGTTGCCATTGCTTGTGGAAACACAGTTGTAGTAAAACCTTCTGAAAAAGTTCCATCTGCTGCAATGTTTATGGCGCAGTTGTGGAAAGAGGCGGGATTACCTGATGGTGTCTTTAACGTGCTTCACGGCGACAAAGAAGCAGTTGATGCACTTCTTATTCACCCAGGAATTAAGTCAATTTCATTTGTTGGATCAACACCTATTGCTCGTTATGTTTATGAGACCGGAACAAAATCTGGAAAGCGCGTGCAGGCGCTAGGTGGAGCTAAAAACCACATGATTGTTTTGCCTGATGCTGACCTTGAACTTGCAGCAGATGCGGCCATTAACGCTGGCTTTGGCTCAGCGGGTGAGCGTTGCATGGCGATCTCTGCAATCGTTGCAGTTGAACCAATTGCATCTGCGCTCGTTGAAAAGATTAAATCCCGTATGTCATCTATTAAAACTGGTGATGGCACACAAGGCTCTGACATGGGCCCACTTGTTACCAAAGTTCACCGCGACAAGGTTGCGTCCTATATTGAGGCAGGAAGCAAAGAAGGTGCAACTGTTGTGGTCGATGGTCGCACATTAGAAATAGCTGGCGATGGCTTCTGGCTTGGCCCTACATTGTTTGACAATGTGAGCCCTGAAATGTCTATCTACAAGGATGAAATCTTTGGTCCAGTTTTAAGCATTATTCGCGTTAATACATATGACGAAGCATTGAACTTAGTGAACTCACATCAATATGGAAATGGCACCGCGATCTTCACAAATGATGGTGGGGCAGCTCGCAGATTCCAGAACGAGGTAGAGGTTGGAATGGTGGGTATCAATGTTCCCATTCCAGTTCCAATGGCGTATTACTCATTTGGTGGATGGAAAAACTCATTATTTGGTGATTCTCATGCACATGGCACCGAAGGTGTTCACTTCTTTACTCGCGGCAAAGTTGTTACAAGCCGCTGGTTAGATCCAAGCCATGGTGGAATCAACTTAGGTTTCCCTCAAAACGATTGATTAAGCCTGCAGTACGGGGCTGATTAGTCCTTATCAAGGGCTAAAAGGTAAGATTGAGCCATGATGGTCGGTAACTTGGCCTCAGCAATACCAAATCGTTGATAGAGGCAAGGCCTTATATAAGGCTGGCTTCCTAAGGAAAGTAGTTTTCGTGGCCAAGATTCAAGAGCATCTAAAAGACCTGCCAGTAAAAAAGCGCGAAGACCTGCGTAACGTTGCGATCATCGCTCACGTTGACCACGGTAAAACAACATTGGTTGATGCGATGTTGTGGCAGTCCGGTGCATTTGCAGCGCACAAGGTTCAGGGCGAAGGCCAGGACCGCATGATGGACTCAATGGATCTTGAGCGCGAAAAGGGAATTACGATTCTTGCCAAGAACACAGCTGTTAAGCGCGGCAACACAATCGTTAACATCATTGATACTCCAGGCCACGCAGACTTCGGTGGCGAAGTAGAGCGCGGACTTGAAATGGTTGATGGCGTTATCTTGTTAGTAGATGCTTCAGAAGGTCCACTACCTCAGACACGTTTCGTTTTGCGTAAAGCACTTGAAAAGAATTTGCCAGTTATCTTGTTGATCAACAAGGTTGACCGTCCCGACTCACGAATCGCAGAAGTTGTTGACGAGGCATATGAACTATTCCTTGATCTCGGTGCAAATGAAGAGCAGATCGAATTTCCAGTTGTCTATGCATCTGCAAAAGCAGGCCGTGCATCACTCAAGCGTCCTTCAGATGGTGGAATGCCAGAAGAAGAAAACCTCGATGTTTTGTTTGACACTATCTTTAGTGCAATTCCAGCTCCTGTTTATCACGAAGGTGCACCGTTGCAAGCACACGTTACAAACCTTGACTCATCACCATTCTTGGGTCGTTTGGCTTTGTGTCGCGTGCGCGAAGGTGTTATTAAAAAGGGTCAATCTGTTACTTGGATTAAGACAGATGGCACAACAGAGCGCGTGAAGATTTCAGAGCTATTGATTACTGAAGCGCTAGAGCGCGTTCCAGCGTTGGAGGCTCATCCTGGCGACATCATTGCCGTGGCAGGTATCGAGACAATTACATTGGGCGAGACACTGGCTGATAATGAAAATCCACACGCACTTCCATTAATCATCGTTGATGAACCATCTATTTCTATGACAATCGGTATTAATACATCTCCACTAGCGGGCAAGAGCGGCAAGCTGCTTACTGCGCGCCAAGTTAAGGGACGTTTGGATGCAGAGCTAGTCGGTAACGTTTCATTGCGTGTACTAAACACTGAACGTCCAGACACATGGGAAGTTCAGGGTCGCGGCGAGCTACAGCTAGCTGTGCTTGTTGAAATCATGAAGCGCGAAGGTTTCGAACTAACTGTTGGTAAGCCACAGGTAG
>Ga0304730_1001623_pt1 | contig 16700 bp, 35 predicted proteins | sample M_130628_MF_Meta_FD_190474 | JGI IMG/M metagenome (GOLD analysis project Ga0304730, IMG submission 190474) | Freshwater microbial communities from Lake Montjoie, Canada to study carbon cycling - M_130628_MF_MetaG (v2) (version 2) | ecosystem: Environmental > Aquatic > Freshwater > Lake | place...
CTAAAACGGGAAACTCCACATTTTTCATAGTGATTTCCCCGCTAGGTATTACATTATAAGGTCTATCTTTATCAGGACTATTTTTTTTATAACCTTTTATTGATAGATTTTTCATATGCTTTATTATCTACTTCCTTTGTTTGCTTGTTTGTCTAAAGCTTTGATACCTTTCATTACTTTAGCACCAACATCTTTTGCTCCTTTAACAATAGCAGCTCCAATTTGTTTTGTAGGAGAAGCTTTACCTATACTCTTAAGATCTGCTCTTTGTCTCTTATTTAGGTTTTCAAATTTAGTTCCTCCGCTATTAGCATTAAAAAATTCTGCATTACGGTTTCTCTGGTTCATAGTAGCGGTACTATCGCTAGTAAAACGTTTGTACAGCGCTTCTACTTCTTTGCCTTGTCCGTAAGAAGAAGCCGTAGCTGTAGTTTTATTGTCACCACCAATGATGCTGGCTCCTCTAGTTGTTGTATTTGTAACGAACTTTTTTTCATAAGGCTTGGCTGTAGCAAATCCAGTTGCTGGATTGACGTTTAATCCTGAATCTACATTGCCTTTTGCAGCATTTTCTTGATATTTCTTTTTACCTTTTATGTACTTTTCGGTAGGCTCAACATGGTCTTGTCTTAATGGACTAGGTAATCCATGTCCTGTTTTCGGGCTATTACCTCTGCCTGGTTTTTGCTTAAATGCCATTTTGTTTAGTTTTTATTTGTTAATCTTTTATAAATTATTTGTCCGGGAGCATCGCTAACATAGTCAGCAACTATCGTGTCTTGATCTATAACTATAAATTTACATACAGCCTCCCAATTATTAGGTTCATGTAATGTATTTAAATAGAAATTATTTTTATTAAATTGATAACCTAATATTTTAAAGTAATTCCCAGTTAAATAAGAAAATGACACAACATTAAGTTGATTTTTGTTTATAATAGAAAAATCTATTCGCACAGTTTCGGAAGTCCATGTTCCAACAAGAAATTCCTTAGTAATCTTTTGAGCTTGAGCATAAAAATTAAATGCCAAAAATACGATAATAAAAATTGCTTTTTTCATAATATATTAAATTAAAGTTATATATTATTATTATCACGCATATTTACTGCTTTTTATAAGCTTCCATTTCCCAAGGCAGATTTTTTGCCCCTTCTTTCATTTTAGAACGCGGATACTTTTTGCCTTTCCAAATAACGTGAGAATCAGTATAATCTAAATCACCACGTTTCATTTGGTCTATATGAATCTTCTCATGCGATATAGTTTTATTCTTTTTTAATTCTAAAGGAGATACATTCTTATTAAGTAATATAGTTCCATTAGATTGCGCCATACCTAAAACATTATCATCCATATCCGTATTATAAATAGGGGTGTTGTCTACATTATAAGGAGGACCTTTCATTGTAAATGCCATTTGTATACGGTTTAAATTATTAAATTCCCCTATGGATTACTCTATAGGGGATTTAAAATAAATAATTATGCTACAGCTACACTAGTAACGGTAACTCCAGAAGGTAGTTGAACCGCAACTACTTGTCCTCCAGGGGCAGCGGCAATAGCAGTATTAATTGCATTTAGAACATCTACAGCTCCACTAGTAGAAGTGGTAAAAGTGAATGTTTTTAAACTTGTGTAAATTACCACCGCAGCGGCTCCAGAAGCAAATACTCCTGAAATTGAATTTACACCAATTAATCTTGATCCATTAGCATAAGCGGTTCCGCTAGTTACAGGGATAGAAATAAAATTTGTCATTTTGTTTTTTAGTTTTAGTTTTTATTATTGTTTATATATAAAGAATGTTAATAACTAACATTTTTTCATTTTAGCAGGGGGCATTTTCTTTGCTCCCGGTTTTTCTTTCTTTTCAAAAGATTTGGTTTCTTTTTTTTCGTGCTTTGCTTTAGCGGCTTTTGAAGGATACTTTTCTTTTCCTCCATATTCAGATATAACTTTCTTTTTCATATTAGTATTTGCCTTTGGCTCTTTGGGTTATTGCTCTTGGATCACAAACTGGTTTAGCATTATTAAATATAATACCGTCTTTGCCAGAGCTTGATCCTCTTCCTTTAGGGAAGGCCGTAGTGTCAAATGGACCATTCCATAGAGCATTAGCTCCAACGCCGGATAGTTTTGCTTCTTTGTCAAAAACTGTCATCGGATGTTTTGTTGCGTTTAAATTCATAGTTATTGGTTATTTAGGTCATAAGGTGGAACAACAGGTGTAGCGACTCCGACAGGAGGCATTACAGGATTAGTTAAACTTGCATCTATTGGCGGATTAGCTGTTCCAGTTGGATTACTAACATCTCTTGTAAATGTATTTGGAACTTGTGCCCCATACATTCCTTGTATATTATTTGTATTTGTAAAACCTTTTGGGTTTATAGGCGTTTGATTAAGTGGATCCATTATTTCTTGTTTTATCTTTATTTACGTTTTCTATTGCAGTTATCATAAGGTTATCCATATAGGTTTTACCATTCATTATAACATTCCTATAACTTGTTGGCAGGTCTTCTTTACCAAGCATTATACGGTACATTTTACTTATTAGTTGTTTACACTTAAATGAAACTTTATATATATTGTATTTTTGAGTTGTATGGTTTCTATTTCTCCAAACCACTATCCACCCTTCTTTTAATAAATTGTTCCAGCGTTTATTGTCCCAACTGTAAGCGTAAGTACCTATTTTATAATCTTGCTTTGTAAAAAACTCCATGCAATCAAAATAGATAAGCAATTCTAAATCTGCGTCTGTTAAATTATTATTCCTACAGGCCCATCTACGTATTATTCTATAATGTTTTAATAAACCTATTTCTTTAATATCTGAAGGTTCTAAACGACTCATAATACAACTACAACATCATCTAACTTTATAACATAATAGGTTTCTTTATTAGGTTCTATTTTATGACCGTTGTGCCTATCATAAAATATAATGTCACCTTCTTTAACCCCCACTACTTCATCTCCAATACTAATAACCTTAGCTTCTATATACCTAATATCTTCCCTGTGGTTTTCAGCTAATAGAAGACCTCCCTTTGTTTCTGTAGTACCTTCCTTTATTTTTTCTATAATTAATCTTTTACCAACTGCTCTCATTATGCACGTAAATTATTAATTACACAATCAGTTGATAATATTGTTGTTGCTACTGATGCTGCATTTCTTAATGCACTTTTAGTAACAAGTGATGGATCAATTATACCTGCTTTAATCATATCAACAGTTTCACCTGTTATAACATTAAGCCCATACCCTACACTTGATATAACTTTTATAGGTACTTCTTCAATGCCTGCATTATCTAATATGGTATTAAAAGGTGCTCTAATAGAATCTAATAATATTTCTTCTCCTACAGAAAATGTATCTATATAATAAGAAGCATTTAATAAAGCAATTCCTCCACCTGGCACAATACCTTCTTTTATTGCTGCTTTAGTTGCACAAATCGCATCTTCAATTCTATCTGCTTTTTCTTTTAATTCTAATTCTGAATTAGCACCCACTTTAACCAATGCAATTCTACCGGTTAATCTTGCTAATCTTTTTTCTAGTTTTATAACTCTTGATGCTGGAGGATTTTCTAGTAATGATTCTTTAATATGTTCTATAATCTCTAATACCTTTTCAGGTGTTTCACTTATATGCAATATTGTTTCTTCTTGACTGGTAATACTCTTAACACAAGTTCCAAGCATTTCTGGTTGTATTAAATCTAAATCATCTCCAAGATCTTCATTAATAACGGTTGCGCCTGTAAGTGAAGCAAGGTCATCAAATATTTCTTTTCTATTTACACCAAATGTAGGCGCATCAATAATGTTTATTTTTATATTGCCTTTTAATTTATTCATTGCTAAGGTAGATAATGGCACTTGCTCCATATCCCCAATTATAAGCAATGATTTATTTGCTTTTATAATATATTCTAATATTGATTGTATTTGTCTTATATTATCTATTGGTGATTCAACTAATAATACTAATGGGTTATCTAGTTCCGCAGTTTTGTTTTTTTGATTAGTTACAAAGTGCATATTCTTTAACCCCATGTCACATTGTATTCCTTCAACTAATTCTAAACTACATTCAGGGTTTGATGTTGTTTCCATCATTACAACTCCTGTATTTCCAACAGATCTAAAAGCATCTCCAACTAACTTGCCTAATTCAGGGTCGTTATTTGTTGATATAGTTGCAATTTGATCTAACATATTATCATCAACAGTTATAGTTATTTTTTCTAAATAAGCTATTACTTTTTCTACCGCTGAATTTATACCTTCTTTTATTTTTCTTTCGTTTGGATTTTCAACTGCATAAGCATTCTTTAAAATAGCGTGCGCTAATACCGTTGCTGTTGTTGTTCCATCCCCCGCTTCTCTAACAGTTTTTCTTGCAGCTTCTTTTAATAGTGTAGCACCCATATTTTCTACAGGGTCCAACAAAATAATAGAATCAGCAACTGTTACTCCGTCTTTTGTAATTATAGGTCTGCCAGTAGAGTCTTCTAAAAGAACACATTTACCACTTGCTCCTAATGTAGAACTAACTGCCTTAGTTAGCTTTTCTATTCCAGCAAATACTTTATCACTGGCTTCTTTTCCAAAGTTTAAGTTTTTGACTATAGCGTCTGACATAATTTTATTTGATTAAATTGATATAACTTATATATCACCTGCTTTTTGCCTTTTTTACTTAACCTTGTCCTTTATATATTTTTTTGTAATTTTTAGAACCTTTTAATTTTGATGTTTTTGCTTTTGCATGAACACCCGGTCTTGATATATCTTTTACAACAAGTTTAGTAACCGATGCTTGTTTCGCCATAATAAATATAAAATTAATATTAGTATTAACCACCAAAAGAAAGTCCAGTAATTTTGTTTCTTGTCAATAACTTTTGCTTTATGGTTTTCTTGCTCTTTTACTTTTGTGTTAGTAGTCGCTACGGAATCAATACGCTTAGTATTAGACTCTTTTTTACTATTTGTATATAATGTATTAGATTTGTTTTTTTTGATCTTTAAAACAACATTTTTATAACGTTTACCTTCTACAATAATTTCTTTACAAGTATCAATAGGGGTAATAGTTATTTCGCTACTGTCTACCGTTGCAATTATATTTGTAGAATCCGTTTTATTTTCATTCTCTACAGTAGTAATCACAACTTTTGTTTCTGATATACTATCTTTTTTAATTTCCGTTTTGTCAATTGATACTTTCCTTGATGCGCAACTCGTCCCAAATATTGATAAAATTAGGGACAGAACTATTAGTTTTTTCATTAAGATTGAATTGTTAAAGTTATGTCTTTTGCTTTTTGCATTTTTTTAAATAATTTTTCAAATGCTTTTCTTGATTGCCCTATGTATTCTTTATTTCTTGATTGCCCTACTAATATACAACCTTCCGTGTCATGATTAGTATTTCCACTATGAATACGTACTCCTTCAAAATTTGGTACATTTAATAATAATGGCAATAATCTTTTAAATCTATTAGATTCATTGATTATCACTTTATAAGTTCCCTTAGGTATTGCAGTCTCTCCTTTTATTTTTATAGGTCTTTCTGCATCTTCGAGTGTAAAACATTCAAATATACCATCAACCAATAGTTCGCCTATTGTAGAATTTTTAGTCTTGTAAAGTCTCTTTATTGTTATCAGCATCTTTTCCTTTTATTTTAATTAATAACCAGTCATATATTTTCATCGATGTATATATTATTGATATTGCCAATAATAATATTTTTAGACTTGCTTCCAAATTTGTAAAACTCATTATAAGCGTTAATGTATTTAAAGCATAAACACGAAGACTACATTGATCTATCATCTTTTTAATTTATTAACAATGTCCGTAAATCCTTGAATGCCTATGTATGCTGTAGCTATAATAACCCAATCAGATGATGTTAAATAGCCGGAGAATAAACCTCCGCATGCTACAATGAAAACAGATAATTTTCTGCTTACCCATTTATTTATTAGTATATCTAAATTTTCCTTACTCATTGTTAAAAATTATTATATATTATAACTTGCTATTTGTCCTCCTGTTGTTGCTACTGTTGAAGCATTTTGTAATCTATCTCCAATACTGTTAGGTGTAAAACCACTTGCAATTAAATAATTCCAAAACTGTGCAGGAGTCATTAATAATGTCCCTGTTGTGTTATCAACTAAAACTCCACTTAATACATTCGCTGCTGTTGGTACTCTTAATGTTCCTGTAAGTTCGCCAACCGGGCCATAAGTGATACCAAATCTTACGTCAAATGTTTCGGGATTTCCTATACCTACTCCTGCTCCATAAAGTGTTGTATCGCCACCAACTATAGTTTGAAATAACCAACTCGTGAAAGACGGAGTTATTGTAATTCTTGGCGCTATAATTGCCATTAAGCCATTTGCATTTACTATATTACCACCAATCTTTACAAGTGTACCTGATGCAGCGTTTGTAGTATATGCAACCGATGTTAATATTGCAGGTTGTGTTGAACTAGCTGAGGTTGTTCCTGTGACTGATATAGTTGAAGGAGATATAATGCTAAACAAACTAGGAACAGATATTCCACCTGCTATAATTCCTATTATATTGACTGTTGAGCCTGCAGTATAAATAGCAAGATTTGCAGAAGCTAACACGACACCTGTAATATTTAATGTTGATGCAACACTTGCATATATTGTTGCTGATGTACCTACAGTTATAAGGCCTCCTCCTGATGTAATATCTCCTGTAACATTTACAGTTGCATTAGCATCTATCCTTAAAGCATTTGCAATACCAGCTACTGATGTTAATGTACTAGATAGACTACCAATTACATTTAAAGTTCCTGCTGCAGTTACATATAATATTTGTTTTAAAACTGAACCATTATCTATTGTATAATTTCCTGTACAAGTTAATGTTCCTGTTCCTGATAATTTTATAGCGTTATATCCTGCTGTATTTGTTAATGTTAAAACAGAACCACTAAATACTGCACTATTACCACTTGGTAAATTCATTTCTAAAACAGGAGTAGTTGAACCTGCGTAAATAGCAGTAGAAGCAGTACAGGTTAGATTACCATTGTTAGCATAAATAAACTGTCCACTAGGAGCGCCTCCAAGTACCGTGCCTGTTGACTCTGTCATTTCAAAATCAGCAACAGTTGGTGAACTTCCTAAAGTTGTTACTGCTGTTATATTTAATCTATAATAAGTATAAGAAGTTGTATTAGCTAAAATACCACTTGTATAATTACCCCCAAGAGGTATTGATGCTAAAATTACTGTATCTAATGTTGTATAAGTAGTCCCATCATTTGAACCTTGAAAAATCCAAGTCGTTGGAATACTAGGGGTAGTTGTAGAAATAGCTTTTAAAGAATATCTTTTTATAACTTTACCACTTGGAAATTGATATCCTAATATTCCTGTATTAGCTGTTCCTGATTGCCAAAATGTAGTACCAAGACCATCTTGATTAAAAGCAAGCCAAGCAGAGTTAGCTCCATTCACAGAACTTGCAAAAGCTGTACCACTAGGTGTAACATTAGATGTCATTGCAGGTGTTGCTATATTAGGAACTAAAACAGGGGAAGCTGTATTTCTTATAGTTTGAACAGTATATGGTCCATTAATAGTAACTGTAAAATTATTTGCATAAACATCATCAGCACTTGTTGGAACAACTCCATTATCCCAAATTGCACCATTACTAAAATTACCTGTTGCTACTGCAAATCTTGTTGCCATATCTTATAGGTTTTTTTCATTAATAAACGTTTGCAATGCGCCCATAATAGATATTGCTGCTTGAATAGCATCTGCATCTCCACTATCAAAAACATCCATATAAGTTATAGGAATAGAATTTTCAGGTAAACTTACTGAACTTCCATCTTCTAAAACTCTATAAGGTGTTAATCTCATAGCCACACTCGCTCCTATATCAGTTGGTTTAACTAATGGAGAAATTGCTAAATTAATCATATAGTATGGATAAACATTTCCATCTACTTCAATTGGGTTTTTACTTGTAATTGGCATAATTTTTATGTATATATTACTGATTCTCTATTTGTCCAAGCTACGTTTGTAGCAGTTGCAGTAGTAACTGAACCACTTGCAGCTATTGTTAATCTTGTTATAGTCCATACTGCTGATGATTCTGCTGAACCTGTTACAGCATATCCATTATAATTTATATTATTATTTGATGAATTATTTGCATTTCTTCTTATATTGAATAATAGATTAAATGTATGTGTATTACCACTTGATACTATATTAAAATTTGTAGCTCCTGTTCCAACATTAAAATATTGTACTTGTTGTGTTAATCCATTTAATGCTGTTAATCCTGTTGTAAAAGTAGTTAATACTTCTGATAAATTACCATTTTCAGTATGTAATGTAATAGTTCTACCCCCTGTATTTACAAATATCCTAACAGCTAATCTGTCAGTTGCAAGTAATGTAGTTTGAGGCACAGGAATTGAACTAAAGTATTGATCAACAGTTGTACCATTTGTAATACCTTCAGGATTAAGAGAATCACTTGCAATAAGGGTAAAAACATTAGTTACATCTACTTTATAAAGTTCAGCGTAAAAACTAGGTGTGCCGCCATTACCACTTGCATTAAAATAAAATTCTACATTCCAATTACCACCTGGTATATTTAATTGACTAGGGTCGCCTGCATCAGTTATAAATGATGCAATATATCCATTACCAGCTCCTTGAGTTCTTGTAAAATTAGTACCTGCTCCAAGTATTGGTGTTTTACTCATTTGATAATAAGTAGTTCCCCCAAATGTACCTTGAGAAACTGAGCCATTAAGGTAATAATTAATTGATGAACCACCTCCTGTTGAATTTGGGAAATTAGCTAAAGTACCATCTCCTCTAACATATTGTGAAACTAATCCCGCACCTGTAACAGCTATATCGCCACTGGATGTAATTGGGCTATTTGTTACAGTAAATGCAGAAGGCATAGTTAAGCCTACTGAAGTAACGCCTGCTGCTGGTATATCAGAAGTTAAAGCAATAGTTCCTGAAGCGTTAGGCAACTCCCATTTTCTATCTGCTGTGATGTTATTAAATGATAATCGCCCTAGATATTGAATTGCTATACCAGCATCATACCCAATGAATTTAGAAAAAACATTTTGATTATTCTCATCTGCTATAGCATTAAAACCAAATAAATTAACATTTTCAAAAGAATTTAAATATCCGGAATTTCCCCCAAAAGCATTTACATTATTAGCCGTGTTACTTTCTGCTGAGTTTGGGCCAAATGCATTTATATTATTACCGCTGTTTGAAGAGCCTGCATTTATACCAAATAAATTTGTAGAATTACCAATATTACCATATCCAGCACCGCCTCCTATAGCGTTTAAATTGTCTCCGGTATTATTATATCCAGCAAGATGTCCTAAAGCATTTACATAGATTCCTGTATTATTATATCCAGCACTATTTCCTAAAGCATTTACATAGCTTCCTGTATTACTACCCCCTGCTCCTGTACCTTGAAAATTATTACCATCAACTAAATCGTGATTGTTATCTAATACTTCTTGAAGTGTTGGAATAGTAGCAGTTGGAAATGCAGCTAATGAGCCATCGCCTCTGATGTATTCAGCTATAGTGCCTGTTGGCGCAGGGTAATATATTGTAGTGTCTAATGCAAATGTTCCAACAGCCGTCATCTTTACAAATGGAGTACCTGTAGTCCAAGTGGGGTAATTTAAAGCTCCCCAATTTCCAATATTAGAAGTTAGAGCTAAAGTTCCTGAAGCATCAGGCAACTCCCATTTTCTATCTGCTGTAATATTGTTAAAAGATAATCTTCCTAAATATTTAGTAACTCCACTAATAAGTTTAGAGAATACATTTTGATTATTTGCATCCGCAGTCGCAAGAGCGCCAAACAAATTTACATTATTAAAAGTATTTGACAAACCAGCTTGAGCCCCAAAAAAATTAACATTATTACCAGAATTAAATTGTGCGCTAGCATATCCAAAAGCATTTACAGAAGTGCCTGTATTTCCTTGACCTGAAGCACCTCCAAGAGCATTTACAGCGTCCCCTGTATTATTCTCTCCAGAACCATAACCTAAAAAATTTACTGAGTTTCCAATATTTCTAAGTCCAGCACCATTACCAAAAGCATTTAAATCACCGCCTGTATTACTATTTCCAGCTAAGGCTCCAAAAGCATTTAAATTATAACCTGTATTATTAGCTCCAGAATTTATACCAAAAGCATTAACACTATTACCAATATTATCAGTTACTGCCCCCTCTCCAAAGCCATTTACATAAATTCCATTATTGCCTTCTCCTGCCCCGGTGCCTTGAAAATTATTTCCGTCAACTAAGTCATGGTTATTGTCTAATACCTGTTGAAGTGTTGGTACTGCTGTTTCTGCACTTAATACAAATGAAACTAAATCATAATATTGCTTATCACCTATAGTTCCGTTACCCCCAATAAATTCTAAATCTAATTCATAAAATGCCGATGTTCCTATTTGTGTATACCCCGTTATTTTATAATGCCCAAAAAAGTTTGGTTGATTTTGTTGCGATAACAATACCTGGCTATTATTTAAATAATTTAAGAATATAGTTATATTTGCAGTAGATAAATCAATAGCCGAAACAATCAATTTAGTTATTGCAGAAAACGCAGTTCCATCTCCAAAACCTCCTTCAAAAGTAATAGTCTTAGGTATATTAGGCACAACAGTAAATTGGAATGACATCTGCCCACCAATAGCTACCTTTGAATTTATATTTAGATAGTCAGCAACTCCTTGAGCAGTATAATTTACCGTTCTATTATTAGCAGCCTTAGTTCCTACAAATAAATCCTGATCCTCAATAGGTACACCCTTTGGATATGAATTAGATATTGGCATTTATTTTATACTATAGTTATTGGATATGTAATCCAGGTTGTAGAACTTGATTTCTCGTATATTTTTAATAGACTTGGATTAATACCTTGTACTTTAAAACCAATCATTGCGTTTGGATATAAAGCATTTAAAGTAGTTGTATTTAATGCTGTTGCTAAAGTATACACAACAGTGGTGGTATCCATCAAGTTTATTAACTCATGTATATAAAAAGAATTAGTAGAGATACCTTCAATCTCTCTAAATCTAGTCCCTAATACCATATCGTTTATGGTTGGAGTTGCATGTGGGTAACTATATATTATTGGCATATCCTGTTAGTTCTTTTTAGTTTTAGCTTTTATTTTTTTTGCTTCGTTAAGCATTGTTTTAGTAGGCTTTTTACCACTACCCTTATTTTCTCTAATTGAATCCCAAAGTCCATGTCTAGACTTAGATCCATCTTTTCTTTTTAACAGTTCCATTTGTCTAATGCTAATTTTTTTCTTGTTGGTTCACCATTTGGTTTTTTCATTGGACCTGGCATACCAGACATTCTAGCACAGAAAGACTTTCTTCTATTTGCATCTTTGCTACCTGCTTTTAATTCTGATGGTTTTTTAGTTACCGCTGTTTGTAATTTACTACCAGGGTTAGCTGCTCTGTAACTTGCAACACCTTTTGCATTCAATCCTCCTTTAGGATCTTTACCTTCCTTACGTGTCCAAGCAGCTGTTTTTTTTAGCGGAGAGCTCTTAGCAACACCACAAGTACATTTATGTGCCATATTATTTTTTACTTATTTTATAATGTTTACCACTTTCTTTTTTAGTTCCTTCTCCTTCATTACCACGATTCTGTTTTACACTTTCAAACCTGCCATCTTCGTGATCATAATCCATGTCTTTGCTGCCTGGATGTTTACGATGCATTCTTTGTGATTCCGCTTTCTTAGCTGTTCTATCATCCGACTTGGCGTATGCAAGATCTCTAGCTGCTTTTGCTTTTGCAGCCTTAGGTGATAACTTTTGTTTTAATAAAGGAGATTGTGATTTAAGAGTAAATGGCATGTCTTAACATTTTTTACCCATACCAGACTTCTTCATCTGCATAGCTGGAGTTTTTGCACTAGCACTTGGGCCACCCGGTTTTGTAGTTGGTGTAGAGTTAGCTCTTTTAGCAGCACTCAACTCTTTAAGACTTTTAGTTTCCCCAGACGCTGTCTTTACTGTTACTTTAAATTTTAATGGTGATTTTTTTCTCATTGTATTTTTCATTGGTTTTGTACCTGAAGTTTTCATAATAAAATATTTTAAGTTATAGTTTATACTATTACGCATAGTACACCGTATTTACAGTGCGACATTAGCCTACTACTATTATATTTAACTACCTAACGTCACACTATTAATGTATCATATTATGTGTATTATTAATCTTTTTGTACATAATAACGTACGTTTTAAAAAAAAATTGTATTACAAATATATAAGTAACGGGTTATATATCCATTTTGAAACCGTAGCCCCTCCACGGAAATGGTTTTGGTTTGACCCAGCCCCCTACTTGGTTTCGTATAATGAAAAAAGGATTTACCTTTTCGGTGTGTGTATACGTGTATGGTTGAGGTATTAGTATGGATGTATAGATATTAGTATGTGCATGCGATTCGGTTCCGTAATGGTGGCATGTTACACGATACGTGGTATGTGTGATACGATTACATACATACGATACGCGAGCGCAGCGAGCGCGAAGCGTGTATAGCATTTCCTACAGAACCTACACGACGTGGTAATGATAATATAGTTGTAAGTAATACTCTGTGTGACGGAATGGACAGGCGGAGCCGTGCGAAGCACGCGGAGCGTGTATAGCATCCCCTACAGTCTGGATACGAAGGGTTTTTGATAATATAAATGTAAGTAACAAAATAAATAAATTAAAATAGAGATACTTACAAAACTAATACGAAGTACAAATGATAATATAAGTGTAACAAATAATAAATTAAATTATGACTAAGAAAGTAAAAGAAATTGAAGTAACCGATGCGGTTGAAGTAGTATTGACTAACAAAGAATTAATTGCTCAAGCGATATCTAAGTTGAGTCCTGAAGAATTGGCAGCTATATACCCGCCGATCGAACGAGCTAACTTTGTAGTAAGAAAGTCTTGGTTAGGTCGTAACCAAGTTATAACTTTTGTTAACAACAAAAATCAAAGAATAACTTACAATCATGATGAGGTATTAAAAGTAATGTTACCTAAACTATCTATCATGCCATGTTGGATTAAACGTGAATACTGGTCACAATCAACTGATATGCCAGCTAATGTTAGACATCTAGCTACAGTTGAACAACTTGAAGTAGCGGTTGTGGTTGAATAACCACCCGTTGTTTTAACCTCAACATGAAACACCAAATAAAGAAATTAGATTTTGGATGAAAGTTAAACAAGAAATAGAAAACCTTTAAAAACAAGTAAGATTATGTATGAATTAACAAGTAAATGTGGCTTAAAAATATTAGCAGAATACAAGGATGGGCTTGGATGGTTTGACCTTGATGGGTATCTACTTAAAGATGATATTTGGGTTTGGGTAAAAAAAATTAATTAATAACTTTAAAAAAAAATAAGACATGAACAGAACAGACAAAGAATTAGTAGCTATTGCAGCGCTTGCAACCTCAACACGCTGTATTCATTGGGGTAAATTATTTAATCTTACAAAGTAAATACGGTTCCAATATGATAATATAAATGAAATTAAATATATAACTATGAAATTAACTAAATTAGCCTTTAAATTGGCCAGACAACACGGGTACAAGTACTCAAGAACAAGTGAGTATATAATATTATCGTACTCCGATAAAGTTAAAGTGAGTGCATATGTAACGTATTTACTTGAACAAGAAAGATAACTAAAAACAGTGCGACGTTAGCCTACTATTTACTTAATTAAGTACCTAATGTCACACTTTTAGCGGTCCCTTCGGTCCCTTAAGTAAAATGCTATACACTTACGGGATGAATACGATCGTTTTTTGATAATAATATTGGGCCTGGTGTTGAAATATCATCGGAAGAGTAGACTCCGCTGCGCTCCGTACTCAAATGCTATACACTTTTCACGCTAAACTGGCTTTTACAGTCAAAACACGGGCCTAATTTGATAATATAAATGTAACAAGTAACAAATTATAAGTAATATTCAAGATTTAATTACAAATTAACGGTAAAATGATTGAAAATGTTGTAAATTATTGGCAAACAGCGAGACAGAGTGTTATAACTATCTAACTATTTATGAAGTAAATAAAGTTCAACCTCTTACAATAACAATACGATAGTAAATTGATAATATAAATGTAAGTATAACAAACAAATATAACTAATTATGAGAAGATTTAACAATGCGTTTAGTGTGATAGTATTAAAAGTAAAAAAAGAGCTCTTAGAGGGTGCTAAAAACGCCTCATACGCGCTAAGTAGATAATGTTTAACTAATAAAAAATAGTATTATGAATTATAATGATTACCAAATAGTAGAGTATTGTAACCCTTTCTATCCTGATACACCATATTACAAGTGTACTATAGATAAACAAACATACCATACCACTAGGCTTAATGAAGCATTAGCGTGGCGTAAAGAAATGGTTGATACCACTGAACAGCGTGCTCAAGCTAAGTTAATGGATGATATAGCGTGTGCTAGCTTTATGGCGGATGTAAAAATCAAAGATTAATTTACAATCAAAACACGATAACAAATTGATAATATAAATGTAACAAATAATATATAACTATGAAAAATACAATTAAATTTTTAAAGAACAATTTTATTAAAGTGAACGGCGTGTTATACACACCATATACCGTTGGCGAATTACCACAAAGTTTCGGCTTCATTTACGATGCTGATAAAGAAACTAACGGCATATCTGAATTCTTTAACTTCAAAGGTCTAACCTATATAATCAAACCATAATGAAAAAATATAAAATAATTTTATTGGGATATGGCACAACAGTATATATAAATGGTTGGCTATCAGTATACTCTGACTATTATTTAATAATTGATGAGCATCAAGAAAATAATTATTTCCCAAAATTAAGATCCGTAATTTTAACTAGAACAGAATAATATGATAGTAGTAGCGAGTAACATGAAAGAAGCGTGCCAATATCTTGAAGAAAAGAAAGCACGTAATGTAGCACACCACCGATCAATTGTAGCGATTAGTGGTCACTGTAAGCCCTTAAATGCTAAAGAATACAAGCAAATAAAAATTGGTATGAAAGGTGCATCAAACCGTAAAGCCAAGACCTTTAGTGTAACTAAATTGTGGAGTCACAATAACCTAACTTATAAACAAATTAAAGAACAATACTAATATGAGGAAGTTTAATTTATTTGAAGCACACTTAATTCTTGAAGGATTAAAAGAAGTTGCGGCTAATATGAAAGAAGGTATTGAAAAAACCGAAGCAGAAGGTAAGTTGCCATTAATGACTACAGGATTTGTAGATATGATAGTAAAAGATACCGTTGAAAAAGTTAATAGTCTAACATTAAAACAAAAGTAATGAAAGAACAGTATATTAGTATGCGTAACCGTAAAGTAATCGATCTTAGCGTGCTATACACATATGCTCGTGAACAAGGTATAACCCTGACGTTTGATCAATTTACCGTAGGTGCACAATACTTAAACTTTAATGTGCTTATGGAAGACTTAGACTTTAAATTCGAATTGACCCGATTGTATGATAAAAACGATAACTTTATAATGATAGTATAATGGAAAAGAGAGAAAAAATATTACATAATAAGCCTTACGTAGCTGTGTTAGTATCCCGTGGCTTTGGGGCTGGATGGGTATCATGGAACCCCAATTACCCTGAATTAGCGTTTGACGCTGCAGTGGTTGATTTAATATTAGGTGAGGGCCATGACTACAAAAATAAAATAATAGAACACTGCGAAAATAAATACCCTGACGCATACCTCGGCGGTCTAGACGGCCTTGATGTTTGTTGGGTACAAAAAGGGCAAGAATTCATAATTGAAGAATATGATGGCAGTGAGAGCATATTACGTAAGGATACTATAGAGTGGCTTACAGCTTAAACACGATAACAAATTGATAATATAATTGAACATAAAACAAACAATATGAGTGATACAAAAACATTTGACGCAATTAAAGAATTAGCAATGCTATCTAAACTTATATCTCTTAATGATTTTTACAATATAGGTATAAACCCTAATACACCTGAAATCAGATTACAAGGTACGTTTAGTTATGCTACTACGAAAGCGGCTAAAGATTTAGGTATAAGACTAGAATTTGATAATTCCACCACCATGCTTAGAGGTAATGATGGCTTTATTTATATAACTTTAACCGAATAATTATGACAAACGAACAATTAGCATTTCAAGAAGTAAAAGCATTTGAAGTATGGATGCGTGACACTGTAAACTCCATACACTATGCGAGTAACGAATTAATGGCCGATGCCTATAGCCGAGTATTTAATAACAGTTTAGAAATTATAGTATATGAGAATATTAAGCGACAAAGAAGCGAACCTAGTTAGGTTGGCAGTATATGAAGGTATAGATACCATTGTAGATAGATTATGGACAGATTTTAAAGTTGATCAAACAAGACTAACTGCACTGCAATTAAACAGATTTAACGAATTCGAAGATTTGCTATAC
>Ga0304730_1001626_pt1 | contig 16697 bp, 17 predicted proteins | sample M_130628_MF_Meta_FD_190474 | JGI IMG/M metagenome (GOLD analysis project Ga0304730, IMG submission 190474) | Freshwater microbial communities from Lake Montjoie, Canada to study carbon cycling - M_130628_MF_MetaG (v2) (version 2) | ecosystem: Environmental > Aquatic > Freshwater > Lake | place...
TCGCGTCACCATCACTAATCCTGTGCTTCCTCATCAGATGCGTTCGCATCTTCTTCTCCTTCTAAATCCTTGAACTGTTCCAATCCTTTCCAAAGCGTTTTTGATGTCGCCTCGGTAGGAGGGATTTCGTTGAAGAAATTGAGCTGATCAATTACTTTTTGGTTACAAGTTGATTTTCCTTTTTCATCCAATTTGCAGATATTTTGCAAAGGAATGCTAAGGCTAATGAATTCGTAAATCCAATTCGCAATGGACAAATTATTATCGCTACGATCTAAGTAAAAAATGTCAGGATCTTCCTCTTCACTATTCATCTTGTCGGCGTCATCAACTAGTTTTACAATTAAGTTAAATTCGTCCCAAAGTTGAACACTAAGTGGATTCCCGCATCGGTCACATAGGGTATCAATTGTCCCGTCAATATCAAAATGTAACTGCATAAAACCTGAGTGCTTTTCCAAAAGGAGCTTCACTTTGGTTTGACAATTACTGAAATCTTGTGGTCCAAAATCTAAAAAGAACTGATCCTCAATACGGTATTCGAACTCATGTTCTCCAGCTGTTAAGCCAACAAATGGAATTTCGAATGTCCTGTTATGGCCCATAACCGTACTTTAAGGGTTGCAAAGTTAGTAAAAATAGGTCAAAAGACAAAGTTTATACTAATTTTACTAGATAATTATTCTGTGCAAATGTATCGATTTAGACCGGGTTTAAGCAAGCTCATTTTACCATCCATATGGATTTTACTGTTTGCAGTCTGTCTATTAGCGCCTTTATACCCTGAATTGATATCGAGTTACTATACAAAAGTCTTGTTTAGATATGGGACATCTGGCTTAAGATTCCTTTTTGGAAGTATCCATTTTGCTATTGGTGAATTAGTATATATAACTATTCTTATAATATTGATAATTAATGTTTTAAAACATATTAACTCACTAAAAAGTTTCAATCATATTGCACAAAAGGGATGGTTTTTATTGACCAAACTGAGTTGGCTTATTGTAAAATTATTCGTAGTTTATCAGCTGATTTGGGGTTTGAATTATATGCAACCAGACCCGACCAAGGATTTTGATTTATTGGTACAAACGCCTAAAAATGCTCAAATCGCCCTCTCGGAAATGGATGCCCTGACTTATGAATTGATAGAGGAGCTTAATAAAACAAAGGCAGTAATAAGCTTGGATAAGCCAATTGAACCTAGTTTTGAGCAAGTGGTGGCCAATGTGCAGCAAGCCTATCAAGCACTTGCTATCGAACATCCTAGGTTTAACCTGCAACATCAAAGTGTCAAAAAAGCGATTTTTCCTAGTTTGGGAGATTATATTGGATTTTTAGCTTTTTATCAACCTATCACTGGAGAGGCCATTCTAAGATCGGACCTTCCAATTTTAACCCAGCCCTATACCATTGCACATGAAATGGCACATCAATTAGGCTATGCTTCTGAAACAGAAGCAAATTTTATTGCATTTGTGCTTGCATCAGAGACCAATGATCCTTATTTAAAATATTCTATGTTATTGCAAATGTTTAGCTATGCGCAGGATGCACAATTATTATTGCTTGCAGGGAACAAAGGTTTTCATGCTTGGAAAACGCAAATTGAAAAAAACAGGTCTTTATTGAGCCCAGCTGTTTTGAAAGATCGGGCAGAGATCAAAGCATTTTTTGCTGCAAGAGCAGATAAGCAAATACAAGCATCTACTCAACTGTATGATCAATTCTTAAAATGGAATCAACAAGCAGCAGGATTGAATAGCTATGCAGATGTATTAAAGTGGGTTAGGGCGTATCGACTTAAAACTGATTCTTCCACATCATACTCTCAATAGGCTTCTCAGGCTGTCCGCTATATTTAGCGTTTTTCTTTTGATTGTATTTAACTTCAATTTCACCATCCACAGGGAAGTAGATCAATTGACCAATTGGCATCCCTTTGTACACACGCACTGGTTGTTTAACAGAGATTTCTAAGGTCCAATAACCACAAAAACCAACATCACCTTTACCTGCTGTAGCATGAATATCAATACCTAAACGACCAGTTGAAGATTTACCTTCTAAAAATGGCACATGAGCATGGGTTTCTGTATATTCTAAAGTAACGCCTAAATAAAAGCCTGTTGGTTCTAACACAAATCCTTCCTCAGGAATTTCAAAATAGGTTATGGTATTATGCGCTTTGGCATCAAGAGTCTCGTTGTCATAAGTTGCCAACCACTTTCCAAGGTGCACGTCATAACTATTGCTTCCAAGATCTTTACGATCGTAGGGTTCAATTTTGATAGTGCCTTTTTGAATTTCTTCGAGTATACGTGAATCTGATAATATCATCTTAATCGATTTATGTTTAATTTCGGTCTTTAAAACAGACCGCAATCTAATTCAAAATGCCTTTCTTTTATCAACAAAATATTAACGAGACCGCTCATTTAGCCATTTGGTCTATTCAAGAACCAGCTTCCTTTTTTGAGACAGATGTGCAGCTAGCTATTCCAATTGCCAATGAGGAAAGGAGGACACAACATTTAGCGGTTCGATTATTATTTAAATTAATGATGCCAGAAGCGGATTTGAGCCAATTGGTGATGGCGGATAATGGCAAACCTTATTTATTAGGATTACCTTTTCATTTTTCATTTTCACATTGCAAGGGCTATGCAGCCTGTGCGGTGGACGATCAACCTGTAGGAATCGATATTGAAATGATACACCCCCGCATTTCAAAAGTGGCACATAAGTTTTTAAATGATAGCGAGAAAGCAATGATTGCAGCGTTGGAAGAAAAGGATCAATTGAATCAGTTGGCATTTTTATGGGCAGCCAAAGAAGCCATGTATAAAAAGTATGAACAATTGGGAATTGATTTTGCAAAGGACTTTAATATCCTAGAATTAACCAAAGGAGATAGGGGTAGCGTGCCAGCAACAATTTTACATAAAGGAAGCGATGTCCGTGTCCATTTAGAATATCATTTTGGAACGGATTATGTCTGCGTTACTTGTTGTAGTTAATTATTTATTCTTCCTCTAATCCAAGCGTTTCATCATCTTCTAGTAAATCTAAGTGAATGGCGTCCGCACCAGCGATGCCCTCAATGGATCCTTTAATGTGCATGGCATTGAGCAATACTTTTTCAAGTTGTTTCTCTCTTGCTTTCCAAAGTTTTTCCATCGCGTCTCTTTCTTTCTGAATACTAGAGCGCATTTGTCTAAAGCCTTCGCCCACAGCTTTCCATTGTTCGCTGAATTCATTACTAGTTAAGTAGTCATAAAGAAAACTCATTTTATCTCCTTTATTCACTTGACTCTTTTTAGTATCATAGATTTTTAGAATCGCATTTCTCAATAATAAAGCAACACTTTTAACTTCTTGGAAAGAACAGATATACACACCGTCTTTTTCACCAAATCGATCTAATTCTTTAGGGAAGGTTTGCGTTACAATCACTGCAATATCTGCGCTTTGACTGCGCATATCCGCTTTCAATTTATCAATCCACTCTTGGTTAAAATCTTTGGTCCTTTTACTTTCATAAATAATTTTACCTGCTTCTTGACCAAGGCTATTGCGCACTAGTTGAATGCAGTCTGCACCGCGTACCCCTTTACCAACCTCTGAAATTTGATCAAAAGGGAAACTTGACTTAAGCAGTTCTTCTAATAATAATTCTTGTACTTCACCTTGCATTTGCATACTACCTTGTTCTGCTTTGCGTCGCATTTCTTCGGCTAGTTTGCGTTGGTCTTCTAATTGCTTTTCTAATTCTTTTACTTTTAATACATGCTCCTGGTCTTTGATAGAAATTCTTTCTGCTTCTTCTTTTTGAATTTGTATTTTTAAACTTTCTCTTTCCGTATTTAATTTTCTTTGTAATTCTAATTCAAGCTCTGCTTCTTTTGCCTGTATTGCTTGAACTTGCTTTAAAAATTCTAACTCTTTTTGTCTGAACTCATTTACCTGCTTGCTCATATTAGCTTCATTCTCCTGCATCAACTTAAGCTTATGTTCATATTCGTCAGCAATATTCTTTTTTAATTGTTCTGTTAATTCGTTCTGAATTTTTGTTTTTTGTTCTGCTAATAATTGATTGGTCTCTTCTTCTTTCTTTTTTTGCCATTCGGTCATCTTTCCACGCAGTTCATTTTCAATCTCGTCGCGGATAGCGTCGGTTGGTTCAAAGCTGTGTTGACATTTAGGGCAGGTAACGTTGTAGTTAGACATAGTGAAAATTTGAAGTCTTACAAAGATGCAAAAAATACTAGCAGAAAAGAAATTTTAAGTAGGTTTGCGTTTGAGCGGAGGTGGCGAAATTGGTAGACGCACTACCTTGAGGTGGTAGCGCCCATACCCGGGCGTGGGAGTTCGAATCTCCTCTTCCGCACAAAAAAGCCCTTCGGAAAATCCGGAGGGCTTTTTAATAGGGTGGAGGTCAATATTACAAAGACTTCAAGATCTCATCAGCCGATCTTACATAGTCCATATTTTTTCCTTCTATCGCCATTTGCTTACAAGTTTCAGCACTTGCTTTAGCACCTTTCTTATCATTCAATGCAACTTGAATTCTTGCTTTTAATAAATGTAACCAATATGCTTTTGCATTTGCAGCAATCGCTTTATCAGCAAAGACCAAGGCCTTATTATAATCATTGTCTAATTCAAGATAAAAAGTTGCTGCTGATTGATACACGTTAGGATTCACAGTAGCTGCAGAAGTAGCTGCATCTATTTGAGCACGTACCATTGGTCTAATATCTGTGCTAATAGGAATATTCACTTTTGTTTTACCCCATTTTAAATAAATAGTGGCTGTTTGAGCAGTAATAGCATCAACGCCAATTGTGAAAGTTTCGGTAGTGCTTCCAGTAGTTTCTGGAGCAACTTTAAGTCGAACCACATCTTCAGCTTCTTTATAATCAAAACTTCCCCAACCTTTAGAATTGGTATTGATAATAATGGTCCACTCTGTTGCACCTGGGATGGTGAATAAACCATAAGAACCTGCTGGTAATGTTTTACCACCTATCGTAACAGGATCAGAGAAGGTTAATTTTGTTGCACCATTTGCGCCCGTTCTCCAAACATCGCCAATAGGAGCTAATAAGCTTCCTGCGCCAAATACTGAACGACCTTTTAAACTAGGTCTAGAATAAACGATTTCCATTTTACCTAATCCAAAATCTTGGGTTAAAGTTTGAGTTGGGCTAGGAGCAGGCATCTTCACTTGAGCCATTGCAGTTAAGCTTAAAAAGCTTCCAATAACAAAAAGTATCTTTTTCATATTGCTTTATTTTTGAACAACAAACTTACTTTATTTTGGCTGTTTTTAAGGTTATTTTTTTTGAAAAGCTGGGTGGAAACGATCCAAAGTGTCTCTAAGGAAATCCCTGTTGATATGGGTATAAATCTCGGTGGTGGTGATACTTTCATGACCTAGCATTTCTTGAACTGCCCTTAGGTCAGCACCACCTTCTACTAAATGTGTCGCGAAACTATGACGTAGGCTATGGGGAGAGATGGATTTCTTGATACCCGTTTTAAGGATGAGGTCTTTTATGATGTAAAATATCATGACCCTGCTAAGTCCTTTACCTCGGTTGTTTAAAAAGAGGATGTCCTCACAGTTTTTGGCTGGGGTTTGATGCACTCTAATGGTGTCTTTATATAACTTAATAAACTTAATGGCATCTGTTCCAATGGGCACCAATCTTTCTTTATCACCCTTGCCAATCACCCTTATAAATCCAACATCTAAATACAAGCAAGAAATTTTTAGCTGTATTGCTTCTGTGACTCTTAATCCAGAACTATACATGACTTCTAAGATTGCTTTATTTCTTCCACCTTCTGGCTTACTAAGGTCAATCTCACCAATCATTTGTTCAATCTCCTCAAAGCTCAACACGTCAGGTAGTTTTCGACTTGTTTTAGGACTTGGTAGTAAAGTGGTAGGATTGATCGTGCAAATCTGTTCAATAAGGCAATATTTAAAAAAAGATTTAACACCTGATATAATTCTAGCCTGAGAGGTAGCTGCCATGCCCATTTCACCAATACTTTGAATGAAACTTTGCAAATGGGTTAACTGGATATCAGCAGGGGTATGGATTTCATTGTAATTTTCTAAGAAGCTGGCTAGTTTATCAATATCCCTTAAATAGGCATCCACCGAATGGCCACTCAATGATTTCTCTAATTGTAAGAAAGCTTTAAATCCTTTTTTATAGATTTCCCATTGCATATGCTTAGAACAAGTTTAGGAAAAGATTTGATTGTTAATTGATAAAGGGTTTAATTCGTGTCTGATTTATATCCCTATGCAAGTAAATTTAAGGTCATTTAAGCAGAAAGTTAAACTTAATGCAAAACAATTGAGATCCTTCTTAACAAAGATAGAAAAGAAAACGCCTAAAAAACTTGATCATACCGTAGCCAATTTAAGTACAGAAGTTTGGGCCGAAGTAGATTGCTTGTCTTGTGCGAATTGTTGTAAATCCATGAGTCCAACTTTTACGCCAAAAGACATCAAAAGAATTGCTACCTATTTGGAAATGAAACCTGCAGAATTTAAATCGACCTGGTTGGAATACGATAAAAAAGACAAGGATTGGGTGAATGTTTCAAGACCTTGTCAGTTCTTAAATCTTAGTTCTAATATGTGTTCAATTTATGAGGTAAGACCTGCTGATTGCGCAGGGTTCCCGCATTTTACCAAAAAGAAATTTAAAGACTACATCCACGTGCACAAACAGAATGTGGAATATTGTCCAGCGACTTATAAGTTGGTTGAAAAAATGTCAAAAATAGACATCTTCAATAAAAAATAGATCCCATTTATCTTCTGAGTATAATTGTATTGCAATCACATCAAATTGAAGCATTTGCCAAACAGGGTAATGGTATTGAAAGATGGCTGCCGCATTTTTTAAGTGTTGCATTTTTTGAGCATCAATATGTTGCTCTGGAAAACCATATGTATTTGTCCTTCTTGTTTTCACTTCTATGATATGTAGGCAGTTGCCTTTGCTTGCAAGGATGTCAATTTCTAAATGCTTGTAGCGCCAATTTCTAAAAAGGATAGAAAAACCCATACTGATAAGGTATGCTTCGGCTTTATTTTCGCCTAAAAACCCAGTATCTTTGTTATGGTGACGCATTGTAAATGGGTTTAAGTAGATTCAAATTATTTAGAGTAACCAGAAAAATAGTTAAAAGAAGTAAATGAACACAGCGTATAAATTACATGGGATTCATAGGCATTATGAGTGGGGTGGTAAATCATTCATTCCTCAATTGATGCATGTAGACAATACCATTGGTAAGCCCTTTGCAGAATATTGGATGGGCGCCCATCCATCTGCTCCTGCAATGGTGGAAACAGCTGATGGTGCTATGGCATTAGATCAATTGATCGCAGAAAATTCAATTCAATTTTTAGGTGCTAAGACGGCAGACCGATTTGGAAGCCTGCCATATTTATTTAAAATTTTAGATGTCGAAAAAATGTTGAGCATTCAAGTGCATCCTTCAAAGGAAAATGCTGAGAAAGGTTTTAAAAAAGAACAAATTGCTGGTCTCCCTATTGATGCGCCCCATAGAAATTATAAAGACCAGAATCATAAACCAGAAGTGATGGTGGCCTTGAGTGATTTTTGGTTATTACATGGTTTCATGCCAGCCATTGCACTTAAAGAAAGGTTAACAAGTCTTGCACCATTACAAAATCTATTGCCCATTTTTGGAATGGATGATTATGCAGGTTTGTACAGTCATTTTATGCGCCTTGATCAAGCAGCTGCAGATGCTATTTTAAAACCATTATTGGCATTAGCGGTCGAGGAAGTTGCTGCCGGAAAAGTAGATAAAGCTCATCCACATTGGTGGGCCAATCGATATTATGGTGGTGTAGTGCCTGCTTCCAATATAGATAAAGGAATTTTGTCCATCTACATTTTAAATATTGTCAATGTGCCAAAATACCAGGGGGTGTTTCAGGGTGCAGGGCTCTTACACGCTTATTTAGAAGGACAGAATATTGAATTGATGGCCAATAGTGACAATGTTTTAAGAGGGGGGTTAACGCCAAAGCATATTGATATTGAGGAGCTACTTCAACATATTCATTTTGAACCTACTTATCCTATTATTTTAAAGGGGGATCATATGGCATCTAATGAGTTACAATTTCCTTGCCCAGTACCTGAATTTGGTTTAACAAAAATACAGTTATCACAGGGTGAAACTTACACAAACGAGACCCATTCCTTTGAGTTATTTTTAGTGATGCAAGGTGCTGCAAATATCAATGGGATTGATTTAAAGCCGGGGGAATTGGCTGGAGTCAAGGCTGGTACATCCTTTCAAATCCAACAATCTGGGTCTGAAACGGCTGTTTTATTCAAATCATTTGTACCATAATCGATTTATACACAATTGAGGAAAATCAATCCAACATAAAACAAGCCAAATTTGTATATTTGTTTTATTAAAAGAAAAAATTTAAATAGCATCTGATGAAACTGAACAAAGAAATCGTAATTGCCTTAATAATCATGATTGTAACAAGTGCTTTATATAGAGTGTTACCAGGGAGACCTTTTGGTTTTGCCCCTCAAATTGCAATTGCCTTGTTTAGTGGTTCATTATTTGTAAAAAATAAACATTTTGCTTTTTTGTTGCCACTCGTTTCTATGTTCTTGTCTGATTTAATGTATCAAGGATTGTATGTAAATCACTTAAGTCCAATTCAAGGATTTTATGATGGACAATGGCAGAACTATTTGTTAATTGCTGCTTTAGCCATATTTGGTTTTGGTTTACAAACCAACCGAGTAAGCAAATTTGTAGGAAATTTTATCGCTGCACCCACTGTCTATTTTCTTGTTTCTAATTTTATGGTATGGGCAAGCTTTGGAGGTTACCAACGTCCTTTGAATGCTACAGGGTTAATGCAAACGATGATAGATGGTTTACCATTTTACGGATATAGTGTAGCGGGTACATTTGTATTTGGCGCACTGATGTTTGGTGGTTTTAAATTAATTCAACCAACACTAAAAGCCATTAAAGTTAGAAGCTAATTTTAAGTAAGCATATTCCGCAGCCTCTCGTTTAAATAAATGAGGGGCTTTTTTTTGTATGATAGTTTTATTTCTTGGGATCTATTGCTTCGTAAAATTCGTCAATTTCCCAAGGACCTGAATCTGCTGCCGTGGTGGCAAGTTCGTCACATCGATTGTTATAGGGGTTGTCGGCATGGCCTTTTACCCAGTGAAATTTTACTTTATATATTTTAGAGAGCTCGTAGAATGCAAGCCATAAGTCTTTATTTTTTTTGCCCCCTTTAAAGTCTGTTTTAATCCAGTTGTCCAACCATTTTTTCTCTACAGATTCAACTACATATTTACTATCAGTATACACAAGAATGGGTAATTGCTTTGTCTTTAAGATCGAAATTGCCTTAATCACTGCCAATAGTTCCATACGATTATTGGTGGTATAACGATATGCTTCTGCAATCTCTTTGACTTTCTCACCCCAGATCAAAATAGCCCCAAAACCACCTGGTCCTGGATTACCTCTTGCCGAGCCGTCTGTGTAGATAATTATTTTGTCCATTGATCCATTTCTTGGTCACAAGCAAGATACAATAAATTGGTTACTAAAGGCTATTTCATTGAATTTGTAATTACCTTTAATGCCATTCGAAAATGATTGTCTATGATTGAGAAATTGAATTTTCATTTAAAGTATAAGACCAGTTTTGGTCAAGCTATTTTTATTACGGGTAACCATCCATTATTAGGCAATGGCAACATTGAACAAGCTATTCCAATGGTTTATTTAAATGAGGATTATTGGGTATTACATTTAGCAATAAAAGGATTGTTGAAAGATGAGACGATTCAATATAGTTACTTTATTCAAAATCAAGATGGCACTAGAAGTTTTGATTGGGGTTCAGATAAATCCATCATAGCAAATCAATTAGCAACAAAGGAATTGGTTTTAATTGATACATGGAATTTCACTGGATATATTGATAACGCATTTTATACAGCACCTTTTGCAAATGTATTATTAAAAAGTTCGGATACTGCAGTCAAGCCAGTTATTCCTAATAAAAATTCAACCCATCTATTTAGAGTTAAAGCACCTTTACTTGCGCCAGATCAAACAATTTGTATCCTTGGCGAGTCAAAGGAAATTGGCGGATGGGATGCAGCTAAGGCATTGCCTTTACAAAGAATAAAAGAGCAACCTTATTTTGAAATTGATTTGGATTTAACGCATTGTGATTTCCCTTTGGTCTACAAGTATGCTATGTATGATACTGTTCAAAAGAAATTTGTTTCATTTGAGTCAGGCAACAATCGCGTATTGTATGAACCAGTTGGTAAAAATAAATTAGTACTGGTACAAGATGGATTTGCACATCTAGGACAGACACAATGGAAAGGAGCAGGGGTCGCCATTCCTGTTTTTTCATTAAGATCCAATCAAAGCATGGGTGTAGGTGAATTTAGTGATATTAAATTATTAGCAGATTGGGCTAAACAGATTGGATTGAAACTAATTCAGTTATTACCAATCAATGATACTACCGCAACACATACTTGGATGGATTCTTATCCCTATGCTGCCATTTCTGCATTTGCATTGCACCCAATGTATATCAGATTATCAGAAATCATAGATCCAGGACAAGCCGATTTAATTCAAGATGCAATGGATCAACAAATAGCATTGAATAACCTGACAGTAGTAGATTATGAAACAGTGCTTGCTACAAAGTGGAAGGCATTAAAAACGGTGTATGCAATCAATGGCAAAAGAGATTTAGCAACACCTGCATTCAAACAATTTTTTAAAGACAATCAAGCATGGTTGTTACCTTATAGTGCATTCTCTTATTTAAGGGATTTGCATGGCTCTGTAGATTTTAATGCATGGCCTAGTCATGCCAAATTTAATGCAGCTGAAATTGATCAGTTGGTTGATGTACAATCAAAAACTGATTCCGCTATTGCTTTCTATTATTATGTGCAATTTCATTTGCACCTGCAATTAAAAGCAGCAACAGATTATGCACATACGCAGGGTGTGGTCTTAAAAGGAGATATCCCAATTGGGGTGTATCGATTTGGTGCAGATGCTTGGCAGCATCCTCATTTATTTCATATGGATATGCAGGCAGGTGCGCCGCCGGATGATTTTGCAGTGGCGGGACAAAACTGGGGTTTTCCAACATACAATTGGGAGCAGATGGCAGCCGATGGTTTTACATGGTGGAAATCTAGGTTCGATCAAATGAAATACTATTTTGATGCATTTAGGATTGATCATATTTTAGGATTTTTTAGAATTTGGAGTATACCAATGCATGCAGTAGAAGGTATCTTGGGGCATTTTGTTCCAGCAATACCAGTTAACATCAATGAATTTAACGCTAAAGGGATTGCCTTTGATCACGATCGATTCACCATGCCCTATATCAATGAAACAATTTTGTTTCAAGTATTTGGATATGACAATGATTATGTTAAATCCAATTTTCTAGAATCAATAGGAGATGGACATTATGCGTTGCTACCTGTATTTAATACACAACGTTTAGTGGAAGCTTATTTTATACAACATGAACAAAACCCATTCAATGATAAAATAAAATATGGTTTATACAATTTGATTGCAAATGTCATTTTGATTGAAGGGGAACAACCACAACAATATCATTTTAGATTTAATATTGGAAATACAAGTTCATTTAAACAGTTAAATGAAAGCACTCAATATTTATTGAATGAATTGTATGTTGACTATTTCTTTAAACGTCAGGATCCTGCATGGGCAAAAGAAGCAATGAAAAAACTACCAATGTTAAAGCGCTCCACCAATATGTTAATCTGTGGGGAAGATTTAGGATTGGTACCATCCTGTGTACCAGATGTAATGCATCAATTGGGGATGTTAAGTTTAGAGGTACAAAGAATGCCAAAGGCAAGTCATAAAACCTTCTTCCATCCGAATGATGCACCCTATTTAAGTGTAGTCACACCTTCGTCACACGACACAAGTACCATTAGGGGATGGTGGGAAGAAGATAGCGCAAAGACCCAGCAGTTTTATAATTACGAAATGGGGCAGTTGGGGAAAGCACCAATCTATTGTGATGGATGGATCAATAAAACAATTTTATCACAACATTTATATTCACCTGCAATGTGGGCCATTTTCCAATTGCAAGATTTTATTGGGATAGATGAATCCCTACGCAGATCGGATCCAAATGAAGAACGCATTAATATACCTGCCAATCCAAAACATTATTGGAGGTATAGAATGCATCTTAGTTTGGAGCAGTTATTAAAGGAAGAACAATTTAATCAAGAATGGTTCCAGTTGATTCAATCAAGTGGTAGAGCATAATTAAAATTAGTACAAGTGCAATTAGATTTTTGGGAACAAAGTTTACCTTTCGAATATCCATTTACCATTTCAAATGGCAGGACAAAGACGCATCAACATAGTTTGATGGTGCGTTTGTCATTGGGTAATTGGTCAGGCTTTGGAGAAGCCCCTGCGATTGTATATTACAATGTAACAGTGGCATCCATGATGGAGCAATTGGAAAAGCAAAGAAAATTAATTGAAAAGTTTGCCTTGATTGACCCAGAAAGATTTTGGCATTTTTTACACCATCTTTTCCCGAATGATCCATTTTTAGTTTGTGCTTTAGATATGGCTGGATGGGATTTATGGGGTCAAATGAAAAAACAACCACTGCATCAATTGTGGAATACCCAATGGACAACGACAGGTACTGAACAACCACCTATTTGTGATTACACATTAGGTATCGATCCAATAGAAAAGATGGTGCAAAAAATGGAAGCACATCCTTGGCCTATTTATAAAGTGAAATTGGGTACCGATTATGATATTGAAATGATCACTGCATTAAGAAAGCATACAGACAAACCAATTCGTGTTGATGCCAATGCAGGATGGACAACCGAAGAAGCACTTATAAAAATTCCAGCATTGGCTAATTTAGGGGTTGAATTAGTAGAACAACCATTGGAAAAAGACAATTGGGAAGGGATGACGCAATTGAAACAACAAGGTATGCTGCCCTTATTTGCGGATGAATCTTGTGTGTTTGAAAAAGACGTTACCACTTGTGCAAATTATTTTGATGGGATTAATATTAAACTCACAAAATGTAGTGGTTTAACACCAGCTTTACGCATGATTAAAGAAGCAAGAGTATTGGGATTAAAAGTGATGATGGGTAGTATGAATGAATCTGTGATAGGATCTGCTGCAATTGCACAATTTTTACCACAATTGGATTATGTGGATATGGATGGCCCACTTTTAATGACCCAATTAAATGGGGTTGGATTAAACTATAATTTTAATAACCAAAATGGATTGATTGAACCATTATTACATCCAGGATTAGGTGTTGCTTTTAGAATGCCTTTTGATAAATAAAAATAAATGACACCAGAGCGCACCGAAAAATTATTAAAAGTATTACACCAACGTCAAGCAAATTTGACCTTGATTATGGAGAATGTACAAGATCCTCATAATATCTCGGCAGTATTAAGAACCTGTGATGCGGTGGGTATACAAGAAGTATATGTATTGAGTACAGAATTACCAAAGTATAAACATTTTGGCTATAAAAGCAGTAGTAGTGCCATTAAGTGGTTAACTATCCATGAATACCATGATGTACAAAAATGTGTTACCGATGTTCGTAAAAAATTCAAAACTATTTTAACCACCCATTTATCTAGCGACGCCATTGATTTACACGCGATTGATTTTACTGAATCTGTAGCGCTCGTTTTTGGCAATGAACATAATGGTGTTTCAGAGGAATTGCGTGCATTAGCAGATGGCAATTTTATCATCCCTCAAATGGGGATTATACAGAGTTTAAATATATCGGTTGCTTGTGCAGTGACTATTTATGAAGCCATGCGTCAAAAAAGAAACGCAGGACATTATGATGCCTGTAGTTTACCTGCCGAACAGCTTGCTCAATTAAAAACAGAGTGGGGGTTTGAAGAAGATTAATGAACCAATTACATTTGTTCAGGAACCTCAATGCCTAAGGTTTGCATGGCTTGTTTTAATGTAGCTGCAGTTAATATTCCTAATTGTATTCTCAAGTTTTTCTTCTCTTCTGATTCTGCATTGGCTATAGACAATTCTGCGTAGAAGCTATTGAATAATTTAGCTAAGTTAAATGCATAGATCGCCAATTTTGAAGGGTCTAAAGCCTCAGCCGCTTCATTGACTTCTGCCGAAAAATTAGCCAACTGCATTGCAAGTGCTTTTTCCAATGGCAAAAGTGTTGAACTAAATGCATGCACATTTGTCCCCGTTTTTCTTAGGATACTTTTTATTCTTGCATGGGTATATTGAATGAAAGGGCCGGTGAAACCATGGAAGTCAATACTCTCTTCTGGATTAAAGATCATTTTCTTTTTAGGATCTACTCTTAATAAAAAGAATTTTAATGCACCTAATCCAATCGTATCGTATAATTTTTCTAATTGCTCGGTATTAAAGTCATCCACTTTACCAAGTGACTCCGTTTTTTCTTTAGCAATTTGAATCATCCCGTCTACTAAATCATCTGCATCTACCACAGTGCCTTCTCTGCTCTTCATTTTACCGGTAGGCAATTCAACCATCCCATAACTTAAATGATAGATTCCGTCTGATGCGGGCAATTGTAATTTTTGACAAATCAATTTCAATACTTTGAAATGGTAGTTTTGTTCGTCACCCACAACATAGATACTTGCGTCTGTATTGAATTCTTTTTGTTTGAGTTCTACAAGGCCAATATCTTGTGTCATGTATACAGAAGTACCATCTTTTCTGCGTACTATTTTTTCGTCCAATCCATCTCCTGTTAAATCAATCCAAACAGAACTATCCTCTTTTTGATAGAATACTTTTTTAGATAGCCCTTGATCCACTAAATCCTTTCCTAGTAAATAAGTATTGCTCTCGTAATATGTTTTGAAAAAGTCGGAACCAATTTTTTTATAAGTCACATCAAATCCAGCATAGACCCATTCATTCATGCGTTTCCATAAATCCATTGTTTCGGCATCACCTTCTTCCCATTTCAATAACATGGCTTGCGCTGCTTTTTGAATAGGGGCGGATTGTTCAGCTTCCTCTTTGGACATACCGCCAGCAATGAATTGTTCAACCTCTGCCTTATAAGCGTCGTTGTACTTGACATAATATTCTCCTACAAAATGGTCGCCCTTCATATTGGTACTTGCAGGCGTTGCACCATTCGCAAATAACTGCCATGCAATCATACTTTTACAAATATGGATGCCTCTATCATTTACAATACAAGTTTTAACCACATTGTTACCTTGTAGTTTCAATATTTCTGCAATACTCCATCCTAAAAAATTATTTCTAAGATGTCCTAAGTGTAAAGGCTTATTGGTATTAGGGGAGGAGTACTCCACCATGATTTTTTTTGGATTCGTTGTAGGGGTGACTAATTGATTGGTGTCAACGGCCTGTAGATAGTCCAGCCAAAATTGATCGCTAATGGTAAAGTTTAAAAATCCTTTTACAATATTAAAAGCAGTAATTGTACCTGGCATACTTGCCATAATTGATTCACCTAATGCATTGCCCAATTCATCGGGGCTTTTGCCTAGTTGTTTTACAAAAGCAAATAGTACAATGGTATAATCCCCCTCAATTTCTGGCTTCGTTGCATTCACCAATACCTGCTCAGTTTTGATTTGAACCTGATAGATGGATTGAATAGCGTCTGCAGTGGCCTGCTTTAAATGTTGGATCAATTGCATAAAATAGGATTACCGACTGCAAAAGTAATTAATTAAGGTTACCTTTACGCATACATGTTGAAAGTACACGAATTTATAAGCAAATTAATTCTAGACCTAATTGATGGGATGTATCCATTATTTAGGAGGTTCATGCCATTGAAAACCTTTCGATATGCAGCATGTGGCGGGGGCAATACGGTATTAGATATTCTTTTGTTTTTTATCTCCTATAATTATATTTTAAAGACCCTTCCGGTGCAAATTGGATGGTTAACGATCAGTCCCCATATTGCTTCTTTTATGATCAGTTTCACAGTGACTTTCCCCATTGGCTTTTATTTAAGCCGTTATGTGGTGTTTCAGGAAACGTCAGTTCGTAAGACCAAACAGTTATTGCGCTATTTTACAGTTGTCTTAGGCTGTATCTTTTTAAACTATATCTTTTTAAAGGTATTCGTTGAGGGAATAGGATGGAATGCCACTTTTGCCAAGATCGTTACTACCTTTTTTGTGGTTATTTTCAGTTACACGAGCCAAAAAAACTTCACATTTAAGACCAAGTCGGTTTAAGTTTTCTGCCTTTTCTTCTCTTTTTTTCAAGTATTTATGCCAATTCAGTCTCTTTTTCAAGGAGTGTGCCGCTAATTTATGCCATTTTTACCTATTCGACAGAATGGCATAATGATTGAACTATGGTAGTGAATTAATCATTGAAAATCAATCATTATGGGAAAAATTATAGGAATTGACTTAGGTACCACAAATAGTTGCGTATCAGTTATGGAAGGCGGAGAGCCAGTAGTAATTGCGAATGACGAGGGAAGAAGAACCACG
>Ga0304730_1001629_pt1 | contig 16694 bp, 37 predicted proteins | sample M_130628_MF_Meta_FD_190474 | JGI IMG/M metagenome (GOLD analysis project Ga0304730, IMG submission 190474) | Freshwater microbial communities from Lake Montjoie, Canada to study carbon cycling - M_130628_MF_MetaG (v2) (version 2) | ecosystem: Environmental > Aquatic > Freshwater > Lake | place...
GAAGTGGCAGGAGCATTACATATCTATAACGAAAAACAATTGATGATTACAGAATAATATGTTCGCTCCATTACGAGACGACCTAATGGTACAACAGCAGATAGACGGACCTTGGCAACATATGGTCGGTGTTATCATGCTTAATCAAACTGGTCGCAAGCCAGTTAAGATGGTCTTGCCAGAATTCCTATATTGGTTTCCGACTCCGTATGCTTTACTTAATGCAGATGAAGAGTTTATCAAAAGCATTATTGAACCGTTGGGTATGATGAATGTTCGGTATAAACGTTTGATAAAAATGAGTCAGGATTTCTTAATTTGGGACGGCGATGATGCCGCAATGTTATATGGAATTGGAAAGTATGGTAGTGATAGTTACGAAATCTTTTTCAAACAAAACTACTCAGTGCAACCAACAGACAAAGAATTAAAACGTTATTTAGAAGAGGAAGTGTATGAATCCGTTTAGAGATCAAGAAAAGTTTATGCGGGCCTGTGATCAAAGTGTCACAGGTGATCAAAAACAATACGATATGTACATTAGTCTTATCGAAGAAGAATTTAACGAACTACAAGAAGCAGAAGATGATACAGAAACATTAGATGCACTTATTGATATACTTGTGGTCACTATTGGTGCTATCCATAGTATGGGAGCAGATGGTGAAGGTGCTTGGAAAGAAGTTATGGCAACTAACTTTGCCAAAATAGATAAAGAGACAGGTAAGGTCCGAAAGCGTGAGGATGGTAAAGTTCTTAAACCCATTGGATGGACAGCTCCAAATTTGTCTCCATTTTTGAAGGGGAAGAGTAATGGCAACCAAAAAGAAATCTAAAATAATTGAATCTGCCGATGTAGCAGAAATGACAGTAGTTTGGCCTAGGGTTGTACAAGGTAGTCACCTAACAGTTACATATTTTGAAGATGGTAAATCTGAATTAAAATGGGATGACGAAGCATTGACACGCGAAGTAAATGATGCTATACTAAGTGTTAAACAAAGAAAGAAATGATATGGCACAACATACACATTATTGGTCATGCACTCCTTTTGCAGACTGGATACGCGGTACTACCAAACTAAAATCTGGTACCAGCGAAGAATGGCATGAGTGGGAAACTCGTGCCAAACGCGACTATCCCATCCGTTGGTGGATTGCTGAAGAAGGACTCGGCCTTCTCCAAGATTTTGTAACATGGCCTGTAAGGAAAATTTATGATATCAAGTACTACATTAACAACCGTTGGGTTACTCGGACTCATGCTCTTACCGCTCATGCCCGGAATATTAAACCGGGTGAATGGTGCGACGTGGGCAACCGCTTTTTGCCTTGTCTATTCAATGAGTTGGTTGATTTTGTTGAAGTAGAACAAGCATGGCATCACATTGCCTGGGGCGATAAAGAAGCCCGTGCCAAATACAATCCTCCATTCTGGGCCACAGGTTGGTGGCGTTGGCGCACATGGCGTTGCCCACAGGCCGGACTTGACCATCTTGACTGGGCAATGACACTTACACTTGGTAACGATATGGGTGTAGAAGAAGGTGACGAAAACTACGGCCGTCCAACAGGTCAGGCCGTTCGTGCCAAGGAAATCAAAGAACTGTATCTATGGTGGACCACGGTATATCCCGCTCGTCCAGATCCACATGATGCCAGCGGTTGGAGTGAGTACTGCGATCTTCTACGTAAGGAATCGGGTGATGAACATCGTTGGATCGGCATACAATCAAAGAATCCTGAAACTGAAAAACTAGGCAAGAAGGCTCTTAAACTTACTACCAAGATTGAACAGGCCTACGATAAAGAAGATGAGGCTATGATGATTCGCTTGATTAAGGCTCGTGATAGTCTATGGACTTAAAAAAACATTCCTGCCCTAAATGCAGGAAAATTAAAAGTTATAGTAATATGTATGATTCTTATTACTGTGAATCTTGTAACGAATGGTTAGAGAATTCTTGTACAGACCCAAATTGTAAATTTTGCAAACAAAGACCAGAAAAACCAAATGAAGAAAGTAGCAAAGAGTCCTGATCGATATGGCTTCCAAAAGGAGGCTTATATCAAACTGGCTCTTGAAAACGGTAAAGATATTAATGATCCTGCTGTTCAGGACATGATTAAAATGCATGAAGATGCTATCGAACGTGATGAAAAAAACGTAACTGATACAGAATGGCAAAAGAACAATATGGAATTCGATATGCGAAGTTCCGAGTGGATGGTTGCCAAAGTACGTGAAAGTCGTGTATATGCTCAGCATCTATATGCTGCCATGTGTAATAACGATTTCCAAAGACTAGAAGTATTTCCAATTCTCAAAGATCAACGCTGGAGTGCTAGTTGGCGTTATGCCGGTGGCATTGTAGCACACATGCGTGGAGAAGGTGACTACATTGATTGGTACTGCTCTGGTATTGTAAATCGTGACCCATTAGAAGATGGAGAATGGGAACGAATGACCCTTGAGCAACAGACCTATTATAAAGAAAGTCAAGCGTATGTAGGTGAAGGCATGATCACTGACGAAATTATGGAAGATCTAAAGAAGATAGGTTGGATATTCCGTGAAGGCGATTTTGATAAAATGCAATGAGCAAAGCAATAATTATATCCGTAGAACAATGGAAAGAAATACGCAGTTCCATTACTAAAACTTATCCAAGAAGTGTGTGGTTAATTCGCAACGATATGAAGGAAACTTTGGGTTTTACTGTCCGATATCATGAAGAATGGATAGACCGAAATGTAGAAAGTAGAGATATGGGTTATGGAACCAAATATAGACAAGAAACTATACATTTGGATTTCTACAACGAGCCAAAAAGAACTATGTTTTTGCTGAAATATTCGGACATAATTGGTAAAACCTCTCTTGACAATCAGATAGAATGACTGTATAATTACTATATACACTAACAAGCATAGGAGTAATATATGGTAACAGCAACTAAAAAAGTAGCAGTAAAGAAAACCCGCATTACGGGCCAAAGCATTCGTGAAAATGCTAAAAAGGATTATAGTCCAAAATGGGATGGTGCTGAAGATATGAGTGCAACCGAATTTGCTGCTCATTTCCGCGAAGCAATGAAATACTACCGTTTGGAAAGTTCCGCAAAAGAACTCAAACCCAAAGTAATTGACTGGATGGGTCGTAATGATTACACCCGTGATCAAATCCAATCATTTAAGAAAACTAAAGATTGGCGTTGTAATTTGACCATGGGTGCTATTGCATCATGTTTGATCAAAGGTATGCCAGCAACTAAACAAGGTTGGAACAATAATGCAAGTTCTGCAGACTGGCTTAAAGAGCAAATTGCAGAAGCAGTGGAAGCAGGTAAGTGGGATATTGAAGAAATTGAAGTAGTTAAGGCTGCTAAAGCCACTGCACCTGTTATGAACATTCAAGATCGTATCCGTGAGCAAGCAGTAGGCATGAGTGACGAGATTGATGCCGCGATCGATGCATGGATTGTTGATCCAGAAGCATTTGATCCTAAAGCGTTTAAGATGGTTAGTCTGTTGCGTGGCAAGGGTGCCAAGGCAGCACAGGCTCGTTATATCAAAAGTTTCTTTGCTCGCGGTTTGGCAGAACTACAAGAACTAGCCAGCGGTAATGCTGATGAGCAATTGCGTGAAGGTTACAAGTTTGCCAGTCGCAAAAATGTTAAGAAGTTGATTGAGTTCTACGAAAGCATTGCACAGGCCTGTGAGCAGATTGCCGCAGAAGCCAAAGTGATGAAGAAGCCACGTGCTAAGAAAGTCAAGCCTGCAGAGGAATTGGTCAAGAAAATCAAGTTTAAAATGACCGATGACAAGTTGGGTGTGACGTCAGTGCCGGCAGCAGGCTTAATTGGTGCTCAGGCAGCAATTGTATATAATGCCAAGACACGTAAGATGGGTATGTATGTGGCCAAGACCAGTGACGGTTTGAACGTTAAAGGTACAAGTATTATTAACTTTACTGACAAATCAGTACAAAAGACTTTGCGTAAGCCTGCAGATCAGTTGAAAGACTTTAAATTGCAGAATACACAACGGCGAGTGGAGACTTGGTTGAGTGCCATTAAGGCCACTGATACCATGTTGAATGGTAGAATGAATCAAGACATTATGATTTTAAAAGTGTTTAAGTAAGGAGTTATCATGTCAGGTTGGAATCAAATTCAGCAAGTTCGTAAAGTAGAAGAGCGAGCAGATAAACTTGGTTTAAAGTTTGCTCCATACAGGGTTGACGATCGTTATGGTGAGAATGTAGCATTGATTCCCAAGGATCGTGATGCATTGCCTATCTACACCCGTGATGCAGACGTATTTGTTGGCACATTGGAAGGTGCTGCTTATTGGATGCAGGGTGTTGAGTGGGCACGTGAATACGACCGTATGGTCATTGATCGGAAAATGGATGCTAAGAGAGCCCGCAAAGAACAAGACGAGCGTAATCTTCAGTTAATGAAGATGTTAAAAGATGAAAAACTAAATTTGGTGAAAACATGAACAAGCGTAAAATTACCACCCGAGTTATCCTTGACGGTGTTGTGGATAATACCTATACACAGATGCGACAGGTTTATACCGACGACAAAGGTGAATATGTAAATTGCGACCGTAATCGGTATCACATTGTCGATGATAGTTTTGACATTGTTTATACTACTGGTCGAGCATTTACTTTTTCAGAAGTGTTAAAGGATTTGATATGAACGAACGAATTTTAGAATTAGCAAGACAAGTATGGCCTGATCCTAATACCAGCCATGTCAATCACGAAAAGTTTGCCGAGTTGATTGTGCGGGAATGTGCTTTAGTTGCTAAAACTCTACCGCATACTCCAGAAAGACATTGGGTTCAAGATTCAGTAACGTACATACCTGTTCATTGTGAGCAGAATATACTAAAACATTTCGGAGTTGAAGAATGACAGACTATGAATTAGCAGAAACATTAAAAACTGCTGCCAGGAGTGCGAAAGATAACATTGCTCTTGAAATGCTGTTGTTGATGGCGGCAGAACGAATCGAACAGTTGAGTGTGGTGCAAACTCCGGGAAACTATAATGAACGAACGAATTAAACAACTAAAAGAACAGGCTATGGAATGGATGCCTAATATGGCTAACCCAGATACAAAGATTCGGCTGCTCAATGCAGAAAAGTTCGCCGAGTTGATTATAGAGGAGTGTGCTAGGGAGGTTGAAGAATTTGCACGAAAGTGGTGGTCTATTCATTGCCATAGCAACAAACACGCGGAGACAACCCGTAAAGCACATGACGATTTTTGTTCGTTGCAAGCAGCAATCAGAAGAAGAGGAAAAACAGAATGAACGAACGAATTAAAGAACTTGCTGAACAGGCACAAAAGGTTGCGTACTACATAGATGGTGGTTACACTCCAATTATGACACTAGATCAGGAAAAATTCGCCGAGTTGATTGTTCGGGAATGTGCTGACATTGGTCATCTGTATGAGGGTGGCGAGTATGAGGTTCGTAATCAGATTATGGCACATTTCGGAGTTGAAGAATGAACGAAGAATTTGAAATAGCAGGAGTGATAGGAACAGAAAAGTTTCCCGAAGTTAGACAATTATGGAACGGGCATACAGTCTATACTGATCAATCTGACGAACGAACTGTGCCTATGATGTTTAAGAATCTTCCTGCTGGTACGCAACTATTCATTAAGAAAGTAAAAGATGAACGAACGAATTAGAGAACTTGTTGAACAGGCACGAAAATACGCAGACGAAAATCGTCCAGGATCCTTTGTAAAATATGATCCTGAATGGTTTGTTTTGTATAACGAAAAGTTCGCCGAGTTGATTGTTCGGGAATGTATTGACATTTGTAATCAACACCCATCTAAAATTTTTAAGAAAGAATGGGACGCCGATGTTGTAGCATGGGACATTACCCAGAAAATTAAAGGGCGTTTCGGAGTTGAATAATGAACACACCAATCGTACCTGATAATGTAATCAAGATGTGGGCTGATCCTAGATTTCAAATTCTAGCGGAGGTTGATAAACTATTGACAGGTAGCAAGACATGGGCGGGTATGGAATACACCTATCATCCTATACATCCTGACAAGTATAAACCAGTTGCAGTAAAGGTCCGTAAAGCATTGTATGACCTTCAAGCAGAATATGGAGTTACAGAATGAGTACTGAAGAAGATAAATTTAAACACAGCAAGAGATTGCTCAAAGACGATAATGCTATTAACAAGCAATTAAAAATTGCCAAAGAATTCGGAGTTCCTGTCAAGGAGCCACATCGATTGGCCAAACATCACGCATTAGATTGCGGTAATCCAAAATGCCTACTATGTCACAGTGAGAAAGTTTTTGGAAAAAAGACTATTAAAGAACGACGCTTTGAACAGGATATGGATACAACTTCAGATAAACGTAGCAATGGATTGAAAAATGACAAAGAAAATCTTATATGAAAAAGTGGGTAGGAAATATGTTCCAGTGGCTGAAAACTACGATGAACATTATACTTTCTACAAAGGCAATCATTTGGTAATGTGCTATCCGGGTGGTGAGAGTCGGTGTTATAACATTAACCCAGACTATGCTGGGCTAATTGCTGCTAGCCGTGTAGCCGAAGATGCCATGTGTAAGGCCTTGAATAAAGCCAGCGAAATGCGTCCTGCTCGTACTCCTATTACACCTGCTCAACAACGGGCGTGGAAGAAACTGGCCAAAGAATTTGGAGACGACCTCTGCACTTTGAATGGAGCGAGCATACACGATATTGCCGAAGCAGGCGTAAATGCTTTACAAAAGGAAGCAAATGTGTTATACTCTAATGCAGCAGTGAAGAAAGCCTACGATCACTTTATTTTATTATGCGAACTAACTAAGGAAACAAATCATGATTGATATGAAAGAATGGATGGAATTGGTAGATTATAAAATTACCGAAGGCGATAACTACGGTTGGAGTTGCTTTGGACCAAATAGTTATCAACTTTCCAGTTGGAATGGTATCCACGGCAAGGGTGGATATAGTTTTAATATTATATTCAGCACCAAGAGCCATAAGGTTTATTGTGTAGAAGTATGTGACTATACTAACGATCGTGCTTATCGTATGATCAATCCTGACTATGTTAAGAAACATGCCAAGGAAGCAAAGAATCGCGGTGTTAATATGAATGAAGCCTGGGATGATGTTGAGTATGTAGATCTCGAGGTTGATGACGACTTTATTCAAAAGGCTCTGTCTATTAAGGCTGGTGAAGACTACAGCACTGATATTAGTGTGCCAATTGACTTGCCCGATGACATTTTGCTAGAGGCAGCATTGAATGCACATCGTCAAAATATCACGCTTAACGAGTATATCAATAACGCATTGCGTAGTATGATCGATGAATACGCTCGTGATCCAGAAGGTGTTAAGGCTCGTGCAGAAGATATGTTTGGTTCTCCTAACGGTGCCTAAATGACCTTGCCCGATGAACGTTACCGTGCTGTGGTGCAGACTGAGAAGTTTTTAAAAGAGATACTTACTACTCCGAAAGTGCCAAAGGCAGTTAAAGAAAATGCTAGGTGGTGTTTGAGACATTATCCTAGTGTTTGGGATATGAATGCCGCATCAGAATTAGCACCACACGTATTTCAAAAAGAAATGGAACCACTTTATCGTATGGTTAAACAATACGATATGGAAAAGAAAGAACAAGATGAAACAGGAACTTGACGAATATTTGTGTAAAGTTTTTCCAAAGATTTTTGCAGAACGAAATTTGCCTATGACTGAAACTTGTATGTGTTGGGGATTTGAATGTGGTGATGGATGGTTTAACATCATTAACCAACTATGCCAAAATATCCAACATCACATCGATTGGAAAAATAAAGAAAAAGAAGTAGTAGCACAGGTAGTCGTGAGTCAAGTCAAAGAAAAATACGGCACACTACGCTTCTACTACAGCGGTGGCGATGATACCATTGACGGTATGGTTAGTATGGCAGAAAGTATGAGTGGTGTTACCTGCGAACAGTGTGGTAACCCAGGTACGCAAAATTATGGTGGGTGGATTACAACCTTGTGTGAAACACATCGCGAAGAAAGAGAGTTTGGAAAATGAAAATAGGATTATCATTTAGTCGTTGTGTCCTTGACATTGTTGAAGGACGAGTAGATATCAACGATGTATTAGTAATCGTCGCCCGTACTAAGTTTGATCCCCACAATGACGAACAGTGGGCAGGCATTTGGGATGGCTATTGCTATGGTGGATTGAGTAATCCCGAATGGAGTCATTATGACTACAATAGCAAAGAAGATGAAGCCAAGTTCCGAGATGTTAGCATCGAACTGTGGGAACAGGGTAAATTCCATCAACCTAGACAATTTGGAGCACATCCTGCTCGCCGTCCTGAATATTGGTTAGAGACTTGTTTGCCAAGTAGTGAGTTAGAACGTAATCCAGCAGCAAAAATTGCTTGGGAAAAATTCCAAGTGGTAGCAGGATTAACCAATGTAAAATTAGATAAAGACTATCAATAATGAAAACACAAGATATTAGAAAAATTATTGGCATAATAGAAAATGCCATTACTGGTGTTAATGATGACTGGTTTAAAACAGGCTCGTTTATTGCCGCTAAGATTCCTAACAAGATCGAACCTTTTAGAGTTTTAACTGAGCCTGAAATTATTAAATCATTAGAGAATAAATCTTTGCAAGGAAGAGTCGGTGATTATGTTATTACTGGTCCAGAAGGTGAAGAATACCTTAATGATCCTAAAACTTTTCATGAGTTGAAAACAGACAACGGTGATGGTACCGCTAGTCCCAAGTCTATTCCTAAACAGGTAAAACTTGCGGATCATGATGGCGTGCTACACACAAGTTGGGGAGACCTTACCTATACAACAGGTAATGATTATATTGTACGTCATGGTACAGGCGATTACGGTGCTGTAAAGAAAGAAATCTTTCCGCAGACCTACAAAGAAGTAAAATAAGGGAATAATATGTTAGTACCAATGGTGGTCGAAAAGACCGGTCAAGGCGAACGTGCGTTTGACATTTTTAGTCGTTTGCTTAATGAACGTATTGTTTTCCTAAATGGTCCAGTTGATGACCATAGCAGCAATCTTGTAGTGGCACAGATGCTACATTTGGAGAGTGCCGATAGTGAGAAAGATATTCACTTTTATATCAATAGCCCTGGTGGTGTGATTACCAGTGGTATGGCTATCTATGATGTCATGCAATTTGTTAAACCAAATGTTTGTACTTACGTTATGGGGCAGGCCTGTAGCATGGGCAGTTTCTTAGCACAAGCAGGACATCCAGGTAAGCGTTATATGTTGCCACATAGTCGTCATATGATTCATCAGCCTAGTGGTGGTGCTCGTGGTATGCAAAGTGACATCGAAATCCAATACAAAGAAATTACACAGATGAAAACTATGCTGACCAAATTGTATGTTGAGCACAATACGGCAGGTAAGACCTATGCTGACTTTGAACGAGATATGGATCGTGATACATTTATGAGTGCCGAGGAAGCATTGGCATATGGCTTAATTGACAAAATTGTCGAGAAGCGTTAAACTTACAATAAATAACAGCAGCGGTCTATCGGCATCGTCCCGCTTTACAAACTCCGCCGCCTATGCTATAATAACATAGGAGAACATAATGGCAAAATATATTTCAACAAAGACCTATAATCAGATAGGTCCAGTGGCTTACCGTCAATGGCGTGCTGATAGTCACTGCAATCTCATACACGGATATGCACTAAGTTTCCATTTAGAATTTGAATGTGATACACTAGATGCACGTAACTGGTGTATGGACTTTGGTGGTCTAAAACCACTAAAAGGTTTGCTCGAAGACTGGTTTGATCATACACTACTAGTAGCACAGGATGATCCCATGCGCGAACATCTTCTTAAATTAGGCGAACTTAAACTAGCCAAAATTACAGAAGTAGAAAAAACTGGTTGTGAAGGTATTGCAGATTTCTTATACGAATACATTAATACAATCTTTTTGTCAAATTACGGTGAAAAAGAACGTGTTTGGTGCTGTAAGGTACAGGTACGTGAAACTGATGCCAATATGGCTATGCGTGTAGGACATCGTAAAGATAACGAATTCCAGGATTAAAATGAACGTTAAAGAAAAAGAAGTGATGGACATTCTGCAAGAAGAATGTGCTGAGGTGATCCAAGCGGTTAGTAAATGTAGCCGTTTTGGTATTGACAATTACAAACCTGGCAAACCTAAAACCAATCGAGAACATCTTGAAGAAGAACTTGGTGATCTGTTGGCCATGGTTGATATCATGCTGGAACAAGGCATTGTTGATATTTCCAAGTTGGATGAAGCCAAAGCAAATAAAAAATTTAAACTTAAGAAATGGTCTACAATTTATGATTGACAAATACCATAATATCGTGTAAAATAATACTATGAACTATACTATTCGTTGGCAACAAATATATCACAATTGGGAACCCATTGAGTTGCCAATTTGTAATTTTACCGAAGCATTAGAAGTTATTAACGCAATTAAGGATAAACTATGACTACTACAACAACATCTTGGACAGTTACATTAGAAGAAGCAGAAGATGGCAGTGGCGATCTTGTTATGCCCTTGCCCCAAGACCTGCTAGATTTACAGGGGTGGCAAGAAGGCGATACGCTTGACTGGAAAGAAGGAGACAACGGTTCATGGACTCTATCGAAAGTTGAAAAATGACTAAAAGAATTGGCTTTGCCTGCAAGTGGATAGACTATGCAGAACAAGTTAATGGCATTGATGCTCGAGATGATGCTAAAAAATACAATACAGGCAGTACTACAGTTGCTTGGTTAAATAGACAGAGTAAGAATGTTGCAGAGCAAAAACTCTGGGACTTAATGGTAGATAATATTGAAAGCACTAGATTACTAGTGGAAAGAGTAGGACAACTTGATCAGAATCTTAGGATGGTTCGCCTTAGCAGCGATTTGCTGCCTGTTTATACCCAATCTGATTGGGCTTATTTCTGGCGTCGTTCTGATGTGCGTGATTATTGCGAGCGCAATTTTCTATCTATTGGGGATAGCGCTCGCATCAATAATGTTCGCCTTTCTTTTCATCCTGGCCAGTTTACTGTACTTGCCTCTGTTAATCCCGGGATTGTTGATAGGAGTATAGATGAGTTTGAGTATCATACCGATCTTGCCCGTTGGATGGGTTTTGGCAAAACATTCCAAGATCTCAAAATCAACGTCCACATATCAGGTAAAGAAGGCCCTGATGGCATACGAAGAGCATATGCCCGTCTTAGCCCCGAAGCCCGCAATTGTATCACAATCGAAAACGAAGAAAACGCCTGGGGATTAAATGATTGCCTTACTATTAGCGATATCGTTCCTATTGTGCTCGACATTCATCATAATTGGATTAGAGAAGGTGAATATATCACACCGGTGGATGGTCGCGTTAATCGTGTGGTGGACAGTTGGCGTGGTCTGCGCCCTACACTTCATTATTCTCTTAGTCGAGAGGATTATTTGGTTGGTCACAACACTGATGTAATGCCGGATCATGCTGTTTTGCTAGAATCGGGACACAAAAAGCAAAAACTCAGAGCCCATAGTGACTTCTACTGGAATAAACCAGTAAACGAATGGGCTCTGAGTTTTCTAGATCGATTTGATATTATGTGCGAATCGAAGGGTAAAAATTTAGCCAGTTTTGCATTGCACAAACAGGCTAAAGAATTAAACCTTCTTTGATTTTGCTTTAGTAGCCTTAATAACTGTCAATTTAGGAGCCTTGGCTTTTGCCGGGGCTTTTTCCTTGACTGCTGTTTCTGCCTTAGAAGCACGTTGTTTACGAGGTGCTTTAGCAGGTGTTTCTACAACTACTGGAGCAACTGTTGTTTCAGAAATAATTACATCAACTACTATAGGAGCAGATTCCCCAACTAATGGAATAGGTGGCACGACGGTTGGCTCTGGAACCTTATAAGGTGCTGGTGATGGTGTTACTTCTACAGGTTTCCCTACGAAGAATTCTTTAATTTTTTTAAACATGATTCATTTCCTTTAAGAATTAAATGATACTATATTTACCTCTATATAAATACCTGGTAATAAAAAGATAATGTAATGATCAATAAAGATGAAGATTTTAGTTCAGAAATGCTCGAAGAAGGAGATTTTGAATTTGTGATAAGTGCTTCGGGCGAATTAAAAAGTATATTAATTCCCGAAGATTTAATGGAGGATCCTCCAAAATCAGTTAAAAGAATTTTAAAAATATTCGGAATTACTGATATACATTTATTAAATAGCAGCACCTTACATTAGATTACTAATATTTTAATAAATAAATGAATAGTTGGGAACCTGTATATGACCATAAGAGAATCGATAGAAATTGTTAGTAGTTCAACCAGAAATATATCACAGCCCGACGCCGGGCGAACAATTTTTATTGTTTCAGACAGTGGTGTAGAAGGCAATTTAACGGTTGCAGAGGCACAAACTCTATTAGAAACAACGGGATTTGCTGGTAGTAAAGGCGTCGATGGATATTGGGGATCAACTGGCTATACCGGCTCAACAGGAACCCAAGGTGTTCAAGGTATTCCAGGATTTACTGGTAGTACTGGTACTCAAGGTGTAAGAGGTTTTACTGGTAGTACCGGCACACAAGGAACTTTGGGTTTTGTTGGTAGCCAAGGTGAACCAGGAGTTGGATATGCTGGTAGTAGGGGTTATGTCGGTTCAACTGGTACACAGGGTTTTCGAGGATTCACTGGTTCAACAGGTACTCCTGGTATAAGTTATTATACTGCTACTAGTATTGCAGGTGGAGTGGCTGGATCAATTCCAATTCAACGCATAACAAGTTCAACGTCATTTATTTCTCCGGGCCGGTATGGAAATATATTACAATATAATTCATTTACTAATACTGCTACATGGGTATCTACTTCTACATTAATTGTAGGGAAAGCCGAAAAAAGTGATAAAGAAAGTATACGAGAATTAACAACAACTGAAGTCGATCCTGTAAAATTTATTACAATGGTTGATGGGGTAACTAATTATTATGAACTCGGTGCGCCAGCCGATCTTACATATAATACAAACAATAGAATATTAACGTCCCCGGGGATGACTATAACAAATACTACAATTTCTGGATCTACAATAACAGGTGCATTAGTTGTTAAAGGCGGGGTAGGCATTGGTGGGGATTTACAAGTAGGTGGAACAATAACTGCCAACAAATTAGTAATTCAATATACAACAATAACTACTGTTTCTGTTACAACTGATGATGTAACAACTATTGCTAATTCAACTAATGCAAGTTCAACTAACACCGGAGCATTAATTGTACAAGGCGGAGTTGGCATTGGTAAAGATTTAAGAGTAGGTGGAACTATCTATGGAGTAGTATCAGGTGGGTTACCAATGCTCAAAATCTAGTAGGGGGCAATAGAGGAGAAATTCCATATCAATCAGCACCTAGTACCACTAGTTTTGTATCAGTAGGTAGTGCTGGATCATTATTAGTAAGTAATGGATCCAGTATAGTAGGACCTGTATTTAAAAGTACATCTTCCATTTTAGTAGGGTTTGCAGAGAATTTATCAGGTGGTGGAGCATATCATCTACCGTATCAATTAAATACAGGTACCACATCATACCTAGTACCAGGTGCAAATGGTACTGTGTTAACATCAAACGGTTCTAGTATATCATGGCAACCAGGTGGTGGTGGGACTAGCGGTACTTCTACCACTGCAACTAATTTAGCAGGTGGTTTTGCAGGACAAATACCATTTCAACTTAGTACAGGAACTACTAGATTTTTTGGTCCGGGAACAATAGGACAAATACTAGTTAGTGCAGGTACTACATCATCGGGACATGTTTTTACAAATACAGGAACTTTTGTCATTGGTTTTGCTGCCAACTTAGCTGGTGGAGTTTTAGGAAATATTCCTTATCAAAATTCTTCCGGAGTTACTCAATTTATTGCTACTGGATCAAATGGACAAATCTTGAAGATGCAAACTTCGGGTATCCCAATATGGACTGATTTATCTGGAGTAGCATCTGGAAGTGCAACTACCGCAACTAACTTAGCAGGTGGCAGTGCTGGTAGGATGCCTTACCAGTATGATGTAGGAAAAACCGGATTTACAAATTCTGGTACGTTAGGACAAATATTAATTAGTGGTGGTGGCGGAAGTCCATTTTGGACAACTACTGCAACAATACTTGCTGGTGGTACTGGCGGTACAGGTGTATTAGCGGTACAAGGTGATATAAATGCTACTAAAGAAATTACAGCCTATTCTGGTTCTGATATTAGATTAAAAGAAAACATAACAACTATAGAGAATGCATTAGAAAAAGTTAGATCGCTAAATGGTGTTATGTTTGATTGGAAAGACTCAGTTATTAAAGAAAAAGGTGGAGATGACGGATATTTTGTTCGTAAAAGAGATACAGGAATTATAGCGCAAGATGTTGAAAAAGTACTTCCAGAAGTTGTAGCAACTAGAGATGACGGTTTTCTTGCAGTACGTTATGAAAAATTAGCAGGATTGATTATACAAGCAATTAATGAACTTGCTAGTGAAGTAGACGAACTTAAAAAAAGAATCCAATAATTTTATTCAATAAATAATAAAAAGAATCGGAGTTAACTAGTGGCAAGCACAATTACAAATTATAGCAACAATATTAATATTGATTTTCCTATTGCTGGAGCAGATAATGACTCTCAGGGATTTAGAACTAATTTTTCACAGATACAATCTGCATTAAAAGTAGCATCTAATGAAATATCAAAGTTGCAACTAAATGCTGCTAATCCTGCAAATTTAATTTTGAATAATTATTCAAAATCTGAACTTTATAATCTAGGGTCATTGGATGATGGAACTGTGGTGATGTTAACTGGAAGTGGTTATAATAAACCTGTTTATAGTTTTAGTGGAGTTTGGTACACAATGACAGGAACATCGGTTACTCTTCCATAAAATGTTTAATCCATTGTTACCAGATTTATCAACGTTAAAAAACGAAGATATAGATAACAAAATAACCGAGTTAATGCAAAAATATTTCCTTGCTTCAAAATTTGGGCAAGGTGGGGTCATGCATCAACTTGCTGTAATACTTGAAGCATATAAACAAGAGCAATATCGCAGACAAGCAATGGCTAACAAAAAGTTAGTTCAAAATCAAAATCAAGATTTAGGCGAATATATCAAAATAGACTCTTGACATTAACTCAAAAGTTATGTTAAACTAGTACTATGAGAATTAATGAATACGGTGCTATATTTCTATCTGCTAACGAATTATTTGAATCTCTGTATACAGGTAAAATAAAATCATTTGAAAATATATATCTAGATCAAAAAATTACAGATCAATTTAATACTGCTAAAGATTTAAATAGAGATAATTTTGATTATTTAGGAACATATATTAAACCAGATATATCATTAGTTCAATTTGATAGAAATTTACAAGATAATTGGTTTATGCCCAAAGATTATAAATCAACATCATTTAATATAGTAGAACATATATTATCATTGTGTAAAACAGATGTAGAAAAAGATCGGGTATTAAATGAGTTGAAATTGTTTGCTCAATACGATATGATCGAATTGATATGTTATCTTAAATACTTAGTAGACACCCTGAGGGGAAATAACCTAGTATGGGGAGTAGGACGGGGTAGCAGTGTAGCAAGTTACTGCTTATACTTGTTAGGTGTTCATAAAATAGATAGTATTAAGTATGAACTTGATATTAAGGAATTCTTAAAATAGGAGAATATAATGGGAAAAACAGTTAAATCAATGCAGGGAAGACCTGTTGATATGGAAAAACTAATGAGCCAGCATGAACTAATGCCTGCAATTGGTAATATAAAAGTAAATGCACGGGGTGACGAATTAGGGCCAGGCGGAACAATTATAAGAAAACGTGAAGATATTATGGCTGAATATTATGAAAATAATCCTAAAGCCGTACCTGAAAAAAGTAAACCTGTAGAACCAAAAGCAGTAGAACCAAAAGCAGAAGTTGTGCCAGAGGCTGCACCTGTACTAGTTAAAAAAGGAAAAAGTACAAATGAAAGTTAAAGGTAAAATTGTTCCTATAAAAGACAATGTTCTAGTTTCAGACATGGACTTTGATATGCAGAAAACTGCTTCTGGAATATTGATCACTAGTGATAATGGCAAGGCAGAAGGAATTTATCCACGATGGGGTAAAGTGTGGGCAATCGGTCCGGATCAATCTGATGTTCAAGTCGGCGAATGGGTTTTAGTAGAGCACGGACGCTGGACCAGAACTATTGAATTTGAATTAGACAATGAAACTATTGTAGAATTACGTAGAGTTGATACTAATGCAATTTTAGCATTGGCTGATGAAAAACCGCTGGACTGGATGAGGAGAGCATAGTAAAGGGCTTGACAAGCCCTTTTTTTACGACTATAATATATTATGAAAACACGAAAAGAAATTATTACAAGTATGTGCTTGACTTACAGGCACGACTACGGCTTGGACAAGCATCCCGACGATGAACCTTTAGTTGCAGGTATGACTGAATTAGAACGCACGGCATTATGGAAACAAATGGCACAGATATTTGATAATAATAT
>Ga0304730_1001630_pt1 | contig 16683 bp, 11 predicted proteins | sample M_130628_MF_Meta_FD_190474 | JGI IMG/M metagenome (GOLD analysis project Ga0304730, IMG submission 190474) | Freshwater microbial communities from Lake Montjoie, Canada to study carbon cycling - M_130628_MF_MetaG (v2) (version 2) | ecosystem: Environmental > Aquatic > Freshwater > Lake | place...
AAAAGTTTTTCCAAGAGTAAAGGGATTGATTGAGGCTGTAAAAATTTCTCAACTTGCTTTATGGGCTATTGGTGATGGCGATTATATACTACCACTAAATGGAAAAATTAGAAAAGATTTACATAAAGATAGCAACAATACTGTGCATGTACAAATAGAAAAAGATGACTCTGCAATTGTATTAAATGCAGAATTATTGGAATGCTTACAAGAAGAACCCTTGGCCTATCAACGCTTTTTTGCAATGAATAAAAGTTGGCAAAATAATTTTAGCAGATTGATAAACGATGCCAAAACTCCTGAAACAAAGGCAAAGCGAATTGCCAAAACTATCAGATGCATGCTAGCAGCAGACACGCATGAACACATGCTAGAAGAGTTTAGAAGAAAAGATATTCCCTAAATAAATTACAAATGAATATATAAGTCTGCTAATAAATTTACAATTCCACTCCTACACCAATTGTATATCTTCTGCCAGCTTGCGGAAAGTAATAATTGGATGTATAATTTTGCCCACCATATAAATAGCTAAAAGTATATCCATTACTTTCCAATTTTCTATTCCACAAATTATATATCCCAAAGCGTGCATTCCATTTCAATTTTGCAATAGTAAATGCATAATTGGTTAAAACATCTGTTGTATAAAATGCCTTTAGCATTCTTGCGGCATTACTAGTATTATCTAAATACTGTTTGCCTACATATTTGTTGGCAATGTCTATTCTTAAATTTTTATTTTTTATTGGCAATGCGCTAAAAGTTAAACCTGCTACTACATTTGGAGAGAAAGAAATATTTGTATTTTGATGTGCAATGGCAATTTGTCCACCATTATCATAGTCATCCATATACTCTGTAAAGTTTTCAATTTTATTAGTACTAAATGCAATATTGGTGTTTAAAAAATATTGATGATGGTATACATTATTATTCATTTCTACTTCTAATCCAGCTCTAAAACTTTGTGGTACATTCACACGAGTGTATTCTCCTACATCATTTATTTTTCCATTAGATACCAACTGATTCGTGTATCGCATATAAAATACATTTGCTTGCAAATGGTTGTTTTTATCTTTTGCACTATAGCCCGTTTCCAAATTCATTAATTGCTCCGGCAAAGGTTCGCTATTTACACCAGCTTCTAAATCGTTTCTATTAGGCTCTTTATTAGCCATGCCATAGCTTGCATAAATTTTTTGTTTCGTGCTATTATTACTTTGTAAAATATAGGTGATGCCTAATTTTGGATTTATAAAATTATAATTTAAATCTTTGCTTAATGTTGGATTTTTTCTAAACCCATCTATTGTATAAGACACATGCCGGAATTGCAAATCTCCGAAAAAATGTAAGGCATCATTAATAACCCATTCTGCTTTTGCAAATGCACTTACATCTGTTTTATTAGCATGTAAATTGTACCATTTTTTTTCAGGCATGGGTGTTGCAATTACTTGCTTTACAATGCCATAATGATTGCCAAGGTATGTATTAGCTGCAATGCCAAAGGTGTAATTATTTTTTCCATACACCGCATTAGCGCTGCCATTTATGCCAATTAAATGATTGTTCAACCATAATTGTCTAATCAAATCGCTATTGGTTTGTACAGTAGTATCTTGCATGAAATTTGGCAAATGATAATCTGCTAATGTTTGCTTTAATTTATACTCTTCGTAGTATCCTATACCACGTGTATAGTAAGGCGTAATATTCAATTTCCAATAGTTGTTGATGCGATGATTAAACATCAACTGCAAATAATGTTGCGTGTAATTATCTGTTTGATTATTATAAAAAGTGCCATCGCTTTTTAGACCTAATTCATTATAGGTTCTATTGGTTAGCAAGCTATCCTGCGGCACACCATTCCATGCTTGGCCTGTTTTTTCTTTTCCTGCCATGTAGTTCAACACAATAGAGGTATTTTTATTTACATAATAAGCAGCTGTAAATTGCCCACTATAAAGGCTGCTTGCACTGCGCATTATATAACCATCACTACTTATTTTACTAAGCCTTGCAGTTATACAATAGCGGTTATCTACCAATCCTGTACTGGCTTTTAATGTATTTTTCCAAGTGTGATAACTGCCAGCATCTACATTGTATTTTATACTTTTTTGTAATGGCAAATCAATAGTATTCAAATTAATATTTGCACCAAATGCACCGGCACCATTTGTGCTACTACCTACACCACGTTGTATTTGAATGCTCTGTGCGCTACTTACAATATCTGCAAAATCTACAAAGTAAGTGCCTTGCCCTTCTGCATCATTTACAGGTACACCATTCATGGTAACATTAATGTGGCTAATGTCGCTACCTCTTAAGCGAATACCAGTATAGCCTACTCCGGTGCCTGCATCACTATTGGTTACGGCATTCGTTACTTGATTTAGCAATATTGGCAAATCTACTCCAGTATTATTGCGTTGCAATTGATCTTTGGTAATTTCTGTTTTGGTAAATGGTGCGTCTTCGCTGGCTCTGATAGCTTTTACTGCAATGCTTTGCAACTCTGTTACGCTGTCTTTTTTTTCTTGTGCAGATGCAAAAATAGCTATTGCTATAGCACAAATTGTTGAAATACTTTTTTTCATTTTTTTGTTGTACAAATTTTTTACTTGCAAAATGAGGTACATCTTGCAAATGGTGAAACAATAAATAGTGATGGAAAATATTTCTATCACCAATTCCTAAACAGCATTACCTGTTCTAGGTTCTACGAGTATATTCTCAGATTGAATTGCTTCAAACACCCCGTGGTATGTGGCAAAGGTAACAGAATAATTAAGAAAAGTGTAAGGATTTATTTTAATTATTTTATGATGATCTAGCAATGCACTTTGATGGCTGTATTTTAGATAAATGAATGATGCAAAAAGTTTTTTTCTTATCCTGTTTTCTTTTATTTCTTTGATAATAGATTGCATTGCACCATATTCATTTGGCTGCGGCATTCCTTTTAATTTTCATGGAACTATATAACATACATTTTGCAGAAAAATAATATTATTGCCAAAGAAATTGCCATAATATCTTTCTATCTAGTGCGCTTTGATAATTACGTGCATATTGCATATTGAGAATTTGGGTGTTGATAATACTATTTTTGCTTGCATTGTTTAGTGGTATCACTCCATTTTTTATCAGTGGCAATTTGATAGTGTCTGCATTGATGCAATAACCAACCCATGTTTTGTTTGCAATCAATACTTGTAATGCATTTCGGAGCAATTGTTTTGGCTTCCAAAACCAAATTAAAATTGGGTATAATAAAATAATGAGCATTGCACTTATTACATCAAAAGTTCTTTTACTCCTTTTACCAGCAGCTGAAGAGATTTTGAAATGCCAATCGGCGGCATATAAATCGCCAGCAGAATTTTTACTATTACTACCAATAATACTATCTGTACCTTGGCAATAAATTTTGAAATTATATTGGTGGCCTAGTTGCTGAATATGTTGTATAATTTCTGAAAAAGATAGCGCATTATACATAAAAATAATTTCGCCAGCTTGATAGGTTTTTGCTATTTCTGCTACCTGTTGTACATTACCCAAATCATGTGTTTGAATGGCAGAATCTGTATTTACATTACCTATGATATCTTTTTCTACACCTGCATTTTTTAGCAAGCCTGCTACTTCTATAGCTTGTGCTCCATTGCCTACCGTAATGATGTTATTGCCTTTTGTGTCTTCGCCTTTTACAGCATTTACGCCAATCAATTGCAATGCTGCTCTAGTTATCCAAATGACTAATGCACTAAAGGTTGCCCCAAAAAAAGTAATACCTCTACTAAATCTAATTGTTTCGGGCAATAAGCCATACACTGCCAATGTTATAAGCATGCCAATAAACATACCTCTCACTATATTTATTTTTCGCAAGGGCTTATCATAACCTCCATTTAAAAATACACTTATTAACCAAGAAATAATGTAAGTAGTAAAAAATAAAACAATGATTTGTGGTTCGTATTTAGTGCCTGGTTTTACCAGGTGCATCCAATATTCTTTTATTTGCCAAAGGCATCCTAGCATAATAGCAGCATCAAATATAGGCAACCACAGTACCTGTAAAAATCTATTTGCCACACTTAAAACTGCCCTTGTTGCAATAGCCAATTTTATTAGTGGTATAAATGTATTTTGTCTATTAGGAGCTAAATGTTTTCTTGCAAAAATGATCATTGCATTGTAAAACATTTTTACATAATTCAAACTTCCTTTTTTTGTACTTTCTCCTTTGTAATGTATTACAGTTGTATCTGCAAAATATACATTTTTATATCCTGCTTTTTGCACACAATAGCTAAGGTCTATATCCTCGCCATACATAAAATAATCTTCAGAAAAGCCACCTACTTGATCTACTACTTTTTTTGGCATCATCATAAAGCAGCCTACAAGCACATCTACTTCGTTGCTTTGCTGCTCTGGCAAATAACCTAAATGGTACTTATTAAAAATTGTAGATTTTTTAAAAATGGAAGAGAGGCCACTTATTTTAAAAAATGCTGTTGCAAAACTTGGAAATCCTCTTTTACTCTCTGGCAAAAATACGCCTTTGCCATCTATCAATCTTACACCTAATGCGCCAATATTTGCATTGGATTGTAAATAGGCAATACATTTTTCAAAGCAATCTTCTGGTACTATCGTATCGGGGTTTAAAAATAAGATGTTTTCACCTTTGGCGATAGCTACTCCTTGATTATTGGCTTTTGCAAATCCAACATTTTTTGTATTGGCTATTGTAATTACATTGGTGTACTTACTTTGCAGCATAGCTACACTATCATCTGTGCTGGCATTATCTACCACAATAATTTCTGCGGTAATATTTTTACAAGCTGCCTGCACACTAATGATGCAATGCTCTAAAAAATATTTTACATTGTAGTTGACTATGATAATGGATAGCTGCACGAAGTTGGAAAATTACAAAATTTATTTTGCATGCATTCAAAAAAGATCCTAGGATAGGAAACTCCAAAGCAGAATTTTGGAAATAAAATAGGAATCATACCGAATAGACTATCGGTTCCAGTTATTTATCTTTTCATTAGCGGCATTCCTAGAAATTGAAAAATCTATCATTACCAGTTGAGACCGAAAATTATTTTTAATCAATTTAAAAATTCAAATAAAAAATTGTCTGCGTTTGCATAATCAATTAGAAAACTATATTTGCATTATAAAAAATATTATATGGCTACAACATTAATAACAGGAGCGTCGCTAGGAATTGGTTTGGAACTCGCAAAATATGCAGCTAGTAAAGGAGATAATTTAATACTAGTGGCACGTAATGAAGAAAAATTGAATGCTTTGGCTACTGAAATAAAAACAGCATATAATGTAAATGTAAAAGTGATAGCTGCAGATTTAAGCAATATGCAACAGGTACAAATGGTGTATGACGTTTGTAAAAAAGAAAATATAGCAATTGATAATTTAATCAACAATGCTGGCTTTGGCGACTTTGGTTTATTTGCAGCAAGTGATTGGGCAAAAATAGAGCAAATGATTCAGCTAAATATTACATCGCTTACAAAAATGTGTAGATTATTTATTCCAGATATGATTGCAAAAAAAAGTGGTAAGATATTAAATGTTGCATCTACTGCTGCTTTTATGCCTGGCCCAATGATGGCTGTATATTTTGCTACTAAAAGTTATGTGCTGCATTTTTCGGAAGCCATCTACAACGAGTTGCAAGGCACAGGTGTAAGCATTACGACATTATGCCCAGGTGCTACGCAATCCAACTTTTTTGTAACTGCAGATGCAGAAAATAGTAAGCTAGTAAAAGGCAGAAAATTGCCAACAGCAAAAGAAGTTGCAATATTTGGGTACAATGCGATGACGAATAAAAAAATGACTGCTATACACGGCATACGCAATTGGATATTAGCAAACTCTGTAAGGTTTTCTCCACGAAAATTAGTTTTAAAAATTACAAGAATGATTCAAAACGAAGTATAGAATGCATTGCATGTCAGACAATTTACACATATTGTAAACTTAATATTTTACAATATACTTTGTAGTATTTATTAGTGCATTTACCTATTAAAAAAAATTGCACATCAATAAGAAAGCCGAATCATTTGATTCGGCTTTCTTATTTTATTTTAAATAAATTATTCTTTACTTAAGGCTAATGCTTTTTCAAACACTTCATTTTCTCCGCCTTCTTCATAGCCTGTGTGCATATATGCTATATTCCCTTTTTTGTCTATAATAATTAAAAAAGGCACATTGCTAAAACTTAAAGAACGCTTTAAATCGCTATTTGGGTCTAGCAATACAGGGAATGTCCAACCTTGTGTAGTAGCATATGTTTTTACTTGCGCAGATGCTCGAGCATCATCTATACTTACTGTGGCATAATTTACATCTGGTGCTTGCTTTTGCCATTCTGGTAATTTTCCTTTGATTGCTTTTATTTCTTGCTTGCAAGGAATGCACCATGTAGCCCAAAAGCTTACTATAGTTACTTTTCCTGGCTCAAATGCTTTATTAAATGCTATTTTTTTACCATTAATATCGCGCACAGTAGTGGTAGGCAATGGCTTGTTTTGTGCAAAAGATGGTAATGCAATAATTGTGATTGCTATTAAAGTGAATATTTTTTTCATTTTTGTATGATGTGTTTTTATTAATATTTAAAGATGTATAAAAAATCTTGCCAATGTTGTAAAGAGATAATTTATTTTCGTTATTGGCTTGTAATTAAACAAACTTAAAATCCGCCATTTTGCAATTTATTCATTCTGTATTGTTGAATCTCGCCGGCTTTATTCGTCCAATAGCGGGTTGAATTACTATCGCCAAAAGCTTGGTAGGTGATGGCAATACTGCGGCAACTTAATATAGCTCCTTCGCTTAGGCTATCGCTTCTATAGCCTTTACTAAACCAATCGATAGCTTCTCTTCGTTTGCCAATTGGGTCCTGGCCAGGTAAGCTAGCCATAGTTCCTGTAATTGCACCAAGGTTATTCATATAGTCTATCAAAGTAGTATCTTTTGTATATGCTTTTCTAAAATACTTGTAAGCACTATCAAAAAAATCTACACGTTGCATTGGTATGGCACGTTGGAAAAATATGGTACCAATATTATTTAAGAAAACACTATTGGTAGTATCTTCTACATGTGCTTTTTTGTAGTAATAATCTGCACTATCTAAATAGGTTGGATGGCTTGCATCTGATAAATTGTAATAAGCTTTGCCGTATTGATTGTAACCATCAGATGGCAATGCGGGGAAGATGCTCATCGATTTTTTAAATGTAGAAATTGCTTCTAAGTTTGCATTTTTAATTTCGGCGTCGCCTTTTCCTTGGCTTTTCAAAATTTCCTGATACTCGCTACTGCTAAGATGATTTCCCCAATAAAATAATAGATGGGTACTTTCTCCAAAATATTGTACATCTCTGCTAAATAATGTAAAATCTTTATACCAATCTTTATTTCTATCCATGGTTTTCCAGCCATACGCGCAGCCTACAATTCCTAAAATTAAAAATAACGTGGCATGTTTTTTTAAACCTGCAGCAATGCCCATCTCTGCAGCATTTTCTTTGTAATAATTAAGCAAAGCATATAATGCACCCACTACTGCAATGCACCAACCAATACTTGGTAAAAACATCAAGCGCTCTCCAAAGCTAGTACCAATTACGATGAATAGATTACTGATAATACTACTAGCTATCAAGAACCATAGTATGCCAAAGCCTATGATATTTTTTTTCTTAATAGTTTTAATAGCAAAATAAATTACTGCAGCAAATAGGATAAACGATAACCAAAATTTCCAAGAGTCTAAGCCTTCTACATTTACAGATGCAAAAGAATAATCGCAGCTTAATGGATAAGGAATGAATAATGTATATACATAATACCCCATTAAATAAATTACAGTAGGTATAAACAAATGCATTTGATATCCACCCACTTTGGTTTGATCTAGCTTAGTCATGGCTAATACATTGTCTAATGCACTTGGGTCTTTTTGTGGTTGATGCAAAAACCATCCTATTGCATGTTCACGTGCTACTAAAAATATACCTGCACCAATTAGCATTACTACTGATGCAATAACTATTTTCTTTCTATCTGCATCTGTAAAATAATACAAATACAAAGGAGCTAATGCTACAGCTACGATGGTACTTTCTTTGCTAAATATACCCAAAGTATAACTTATTAAAGCTAACGCAAGCAGCAGTGGGTTATTATTTTTAGTATAATAATGAAAACTAATTAGTGCACCTAGCACACCAATTGCACCTAGCACTTCATCCAAACTTTTAATATTAGCAACCGCTTCGGAATGTATAGGATGCACTGCAAAAAGCCCTGCAATGGCTAGAGATAAAACCCAATTTTTTTTGGTGGCTAAATATAATAGCCAATACAAAAGCACAGAGCAAAGTATCATATAAAAAATATTCCATGCATGAAAATACTCCGGCTTGCCATCGCCCCATTGGTATTCTGCTGCAAAAATTAATTTTGCAACGGGCCTGTACAAGCTATGCTCTAAATCACTCACATCCCCTTTACGATGGCTGGTAGTAAAAATGGTTTTGATATTATCCATACCAATTCCGTTTTTAGTAATTTTATTACTTTTAATAATACCATGATCATCTAACACAAACTGATTATTTCTTGAATTGTAAAACACACCAAATGCAATTAAGGCTACCATAGCCATTGCCATCCAGGTAGTCCATTTATTTACAGTTGGGGTACTAGGTAATGGTTCCAACTTTGCATTGGTAGGTATTGTATTAGTAATTATTTTTTGCTGAGACTTTGCTGCTGGGCTTGCAGGTATAGCTTGATTTGTTCTTTTCTTATTCATTGTCTTTGCTAATACGATGGTTTGTAATAAAAATTTATCTCGCAAATTAAAAAAATATAGCTGAAATGTTTCATTTACAGATGCTTAATTTTGGGCCGATATTGTTTTAAAGCTCTTCGTTTTGGACATGTGCACAATTATTGTTCTGTATTCCGCCTAATTTTTAATAATTTTCCATTCTAAAACCAAGTATGATATTAAAGCGTCATATACCTTTTTTAAAAGCAGTTGCGCAATATGCATGCACTGCTTTTGGTGGGCCCAATGCACATATTGGTGTGATGACCAAGCATTTTGTAGAAAATCGCAAAGATGTCACACAAAAAGAGTTGCTAGATTTTTTTAGTTTTTGTCAATTATTACCTGGTCCATCTAGCACACAAACTATTACATTAATTGGTTATAAACGCGGAGGAATAGGATTGGCAATGCTTACATTATTAGTATGGTGTTTGCCTGCAATATTATTAATGAGTGCATTGTCTTTTTTTATACATCATTACAATCTTAATCATTCATTTCCGCATCTGTTTAGTTATGTGCAACCAATGGCTATAGGATTTTTGATTTATGCTGCTTGGCAAGCAATGCAGGCAAGTGTAAAGCATTTTGCTACTTATGTAATAATGATTATAGCTGCCATTATTTCTAGTATTTTTATATCGCCATGGGTTTTTCCGCTCTTAATTGTGGCAGGTGGTTTAGTTAGTAACTTTAGCAATCAGCGTATTCAAATTAATATTCAGCAACCACAAAAAATAAGATGGATTAATCTTGCATTATTTGCATTTTTATTTATTGCTGCTGGTATATTTTCCGAGTTAGCTCGTTTGCAACATTGGCAGCATGCAAGGTTATTTAATTTGTTTGAAAATTTTTATCGCTTCGGTAGTTTGGTATGGGGCGGTGGTCATGCATTGATGAGTGTAATGGCAGATCAGTTTATTTATCTACCTATCCATAGAGGTCAGTTGCCATACATTTCAGAAGCTGATTATTTAACCGGGTTTGGCATGGTAAGTTGTGTACCTGGTCCTGTGTTTAGCATTTGTAGCTATATGGGTGGCATGGCTACTAGTGGCAATGGTATTTTGTACCAAAGCATGGGTTGCACCATAGCAAGTATTGGCGTATTTTTACCAAGCTTGTTGCTGGTACTTTTTCTATATCCTATATACAACAATCTAAAGCAGCATGTAATTATTTACAGAGCCTTAGAAGGTATTCATGCATCGGTTATAGGTTTGATGTGGGCTAGCGGCATTAAGCTTTTATTGCCAATTGTAAAGCAAAATACTGCATCACAAAACATGGTATTTGCTACAGTAATTGTGGGCACTTTTTTATTGTTAAAACACACAAAAATTCCTTCTCCTATTATTGTAATTATTTGTTTATTAATGGGCTTGCTAGGGTAGTTGTGCTAAAATAATTTTTTGTAATAACTCATTGATTTCTTGGTATTGATTCATTGTCATAAAGTGTCCACAACCTTTAATGATATAATCAGCCTTTACATTTTTTATGGGTAAAATTCTATCTGCATCACCATGGATGTGCACAATATTTAGCGGCGTCATTGCATTATTCCAATTAATTATTTGATGAATAGACCATCTTAAAATATCTATATTGGTATCTTTTAATATTGCAGTTAGTAATTGTTTTTGTGCTTCATCAGTAATGCCAAAAAACCAAGTAGTTAATCTATTATTGTTCTGTAATAAATTAAACGGTAATATATTTTCTGCGTGTATAACTCCTACACTTCTATAATACAATGGTATCTCTGCTTTGGTTTTGGCACTTGCTAATAATATTATTTTTTCTACAGCAATTATTTTAGCAATCTCTATACTCATCATGCCACCAAAAGAAAGCCCTATCAATATTGGATTGGCCTGCGTAATTTGTACTGTTAACCTTTTGGCATAGGCTTGCATTGTTTCTTCTGCTAATGGCATTACCCATTGTATAAAGGTATGTGGATACGGGAAAACTAAATGTTTAAATACTCTATCATCTACCCCTAAACCGCTTAATAAATAGATATGTTTCATTGGTAGTAATTATTTGTAAAGATAATAGATGAATGAGCATACAAATAATTGCATATATCATTGTTTGCTAATTGTATTGTATTCTTCCTCCTTTTTTAATATTATTGTAAAATGCAAATTGCCCTTGTATACAACACATATTCTGCCAAAGGCAAAGGAATTGCAATTGCCAAAATGGTTGTCGAAATATGTGAACCATATAAAATACTTATTCAAATGTTTGAAAATGATTGGCCTGCAAATTTTAATGCATTTGACTTTATTTTTTTAATAGGTGGGGATGGTACTATTAACTATTTTATTAATCAATATCCAAACTTGCAAACACCTTTGGCCATATTACCAGGAGGCACAGGCAATGATTTATTTTGGAAAATTTACGGAAATAAAACTACTAAGCAAATCATAGAGCAGTTTATTAAATTATTGCATAAAAATAATTTAATAGCAAGTATAAAAAAAGTAGATATTGGCCAATGCGAATGGAAGGCTGACCAAAATAAGCCTTTCCATACGAAGTATTTTATCAATGGCATTGGCTTAGGTTTTGACGGTGAGGTATTAAAAAACATGGATACTATTAGATGGATTGGTGGGCATCTTGGCTATTTGTATGCAGTGCTGAAAAATATTTTTTCGTTTCAAGAACCAACATATCAAATTACATGCAACAATGAAACGTATACAATTCGATGCACCTTACTAAATATTGCCAACTCTTCTAGAACCGGAGGTGGCTTTTTGGTTTCGCCAAATGCAGATGTATTTGATGGGCAATTAAATTTATTTCATTGCTTTAGTCCATCTATTTTAGCTAGGTTGCATATTTTATCTAAAGTAGAAAAAGGCCAGCATATTTTCAATAAAGACGTTTATTATCAACCTATTCAACAAATTACGATACAACCCAAAATGCCTGTTTATGGGCAGCTAGATGGCGAGTTAATACAAGTTGCACATATTATGATTGGTTTAGCCAATTGGAAATTGAATGTAGCTGTTGTATAAATCCTGACCATTTTTATTTACCTACTTAAATAGAAATATTATTTTGGCTAAAATAATATGTGTTTTTTGTTTTCCAAAAATCATAGCTTGCATTGCACATCTCCCACAGAAGCACTTTATATTTGCACACTTATGGCAAACGACAACAAACTAGCAGCAATTATTGCACATTGCAAAGAATATGGTTTTATTTTTCAGAGTTCTGAATTATATGATGGATTAAGTGCTGTGTATGATTATGGGCAAATGGGGGTAGAATTGAAAAAAAATATCCGCGAAACTTGGTGGCGTAGTATGGTGTATGGGAATGAAAATATTGTGGGCCTTGATTCTGCTATATTTATGCATCCTACCATCTGGAAAGCCAGTGGACACGTAGATAATTTTAGCGATCCGATGATAGACAACAAGGATAGTAATAAACGCTATAGAGCAGATCATTTGATAGAAGGACATTTAGCGTATTTAGGTGTTGCAACAGAAGAAATTGCTGAACATCCAATGATGGTAGCGTTTGAAAAATTATTAACAGAAAATAATTTTGAAGGCATCAAACAATTAATTGTAGATAACAATATCTGTTGCCCAATTAGCAAAACTTGCAATTGGACAGATGTGCGTCAATTTAACTTGATGTTTAGTACGCAAGTAGGTAGCGTAGCAGAAGAAAGCGATACTATTTATTTACGACCAGAAACTGCGCAAGGTATTTTTGTAAACTTTTTGAATGTGCAAAAAACAGCACGATTAAAAATTCCATTTGGTATAGCACAAGTGGGTAAAGCATTCCGTAACGAAATTGTAGCGCGTGGCTTTATTTTTAGAATGCGCGAGTTTGAGCAAATGGAAATGCAATTTTTTGTAAGACCTGGCACACAAAAATATTGGTACGAGCATTGGAAACAAGTGCGTATGCAATGGCATTTAGATCTTGGCATTAGTGCAAATAAATATCGTTTTCATGACCATTTGAAATTGGCCCATTATGCAGATATGGCATGCGATATAGAATACGATTTTCCGATGGGCTTTAAAGAAGTAGAAGGCATTCATAGTCGCACAGATTTCGATTTAAAACAGCACCAAGAATATAGCAAAAAGAAAATTCAATATTTTGATAATGATTTAGATGAAAACGGTAAGGCTTATGGTAATTATACGCCATATGTGATAGAAACTTCTATTGGTTTAGACAGAACAATAATGTTAGTGCTTAGCGAAGCCTATTGCGAGGAAGATTTAAGCACAGCTGATAAGCAAGATAGTCGTGTAGTATTAAAATTTCCACCAAAATTAGCACCAATTAAATTGGCAATTTTACCATTAATGAAAAAAGATGGTTTGCCAGAAATAGCTCGCGAAATCATGAAAGACTGCATTGATAGCTTTCATTGTTTTTACGAAGAAAAAGACAGTATTGGCAAGCGTTATCGCCGCATGGATGCACTAGGTACACCATTTTGTGTTACTGTAGATCACGATACCAAAACAGATGGTATGGTAACCATTCGCCACAGAGATAGCATGCTGCAAGAAAGAATAAAAATAGAAGATATAAAAAGCATTGTGCTGAAAGCATTATAGAAAAAATATGGAAAAGCTGCAAGCTGTGCCTGATAGTTAATTTAATTATCAGGCACAGTTTTTTTATGTAATAATTATTGAATATTCTTAATTTAACGATTACCAATTGTATTGGTATAGCCATATTCAAGGTGAATAATTATTTATTCATCACCTCAGAAATAAAGCATGCTAAAGCCAATTACTATTGTGTTTATGCTCATTTTTAGAAACCTACAGATGGATCTATTTGCACCTAGATTAAATTATATGGTTACTTATGCAGCACCTTAAGGAGATATCGCAAATTATTCATATCAATAAAAATCTGAATCGTGTTTTTGATATATAGCCAAGTATAAATGGTTGTCTAATTTTTTAAATGGAATTTTAATTTTAACAATGAAATTATTCTTTCATTTAAATATCAAATTCTATGCATCATTATATTTTACTAAATTTACAATGTGTTTAAAGTAGTAAGTCCATATCAACCATCTGGAGATCAGCCTCAGGCCATTACCAAATTAGTAGAAACTATTAATAGAGGTGATCAACACCAAATATTATTAGGTGTTACAGGTAGCGGCAAAACTTTTACTACTGCTAAAATTATCGAAAGTATACAAAGGCCAGTTTTGGTTTTAACGCATAATAAAACGTTGGTGGCGCAATTGTATGGCGAGTTTAAACAATTTTTTCCAGAAAATGCAGTAGAATATTTTGTAAGTTATTACGACTACTATCAGCCAGAAGCCTACCTGCCAAGTAGTAATAAATATATCGAAAAAGATTTAAGTATTAATGCCGATTTAGAGAAATTAAGATTGCGTGCTACAACTAGTTTGCTAAGTGGTAGACGTGATATAATTGTGATTGCAAGTGTGAGTTGTATTTATGGTATGGGTAATCCTACGGACTTTGCTGCAGGAATTATTCGCTTAAAAAAAGGTGATGCAATAGGCAGGAATTTATTTTTGCATCGCTTGGTAGAAAGCATGTATAGCCGCACTACAGATACATTTGATAGAGGAACATTTAGAGTAAAAGGAGATACTGTAGATATTAATTTACCTTATACAGACTATGGTTATCGTATTACTTTTTTTGGCGATGAAATAGATGAGATAGAAAGTATAGAAATAAGTACAAGTAAGCGTATTGCTACCATGGATGATGCTGCAATTTTCCCGGCAAATTTATATGTGCCGCCTCGTAATATGATGGGCCAAATCATCAGAGAAATTCAAGACGAAATGATGGCGCAGGTAGAATATTTTAAAAAAGAGAATAGACCATTAGAAGCGCAACGAATAAAAGAGAGAGTAACTTATGATATAGAAATGATGCAGGAATTGGGCTACTGCAAAGGAGTAGAAAATTATTCAAAATTTTTTGATAGAAGAGATCCTGGTACTAGACCATTCTGTTTGTTAGATTATTTCCCTAAAGATTTTTTATTAGTGATAGATGAAAGCCATGTAAGTATTCCGCAAATTAGCGGGATGTATGGTGGCGATAGAAGTAGAAAATTAAATCTTGTAGATTTTGGGTTTCGCTTGCCAAGTGCAATGGATAATAGGCCATTGAATTTTAATGAATTTGAAGGGTTGCTTCAACAAACTTTATATTTAAGTGCCACACCTGGCAAATACGAATTAGAAAAAACAGAAGGCGAATTTATTGAGCAAGTAGTGCGACCTACAGGACTGATTGACCCACCAATAGAAGTAAGGCCAAGCATTAATCAAATAGATGATTTGTTGGATGAAGTAGATAAGCGAATCCAAATGGGAGATAGGGTTTTGGTGACTACTGTTACAAAAAGATTGAGTGAAGAATTGGCGAAATATTTGCACAAAATAAATGTAAAAGCTAAATATGTGCATAGCGATATTGATGCATTAGAAAGAGTAGAAATTTTGCGTGAATTAAGATTGGGTGTGATTGATGTACTGATAGGTGTAAACTTGTTGCGCGAAGGATTAGATTTACCTGAGGTAAGTTTGGTAGCTATATTAGATGCAGACAAAGAAGGCTTTTTGCGCGATGAAAGAAGCTTAACGCAAACAGCAGGTAGAGCCGCAAGAAACGTAAATGGTTTGGTGATTTTTTATGCAGATAAAATTACCAATAGTATGCAGCGCGCAATGGATGAAACCGATAGGCGCCGCGAGAAACAAATAAAATATAATATAGAGCACAACATTACACCAACTACTATTATAAAATCTATAGAAGAAATTAATAAACAAACAGGTGTATTAGAAATAAAAGAAGAAAGTGGTAAAAAGTATTTTGAGTATATAGAAAATTCTCCAAGTATTGCAGCAGAAGAAATGGTAGAATATAAAACAAAAGCCTCTATACAAAAAGCTATTGCAGATACTAAAAGACAAATGGAAGCAGCAGCTAAGGCATTAGATTTTATTGAAGCTGCAAGATCAAGAGATTTAATGTTTGCATTGCAAAAAGAAATGGGAGAGATGTAGTTTACTTTACATCGTAATACAGTTTTTTGACCAAAGATTTTTTACCATGTAGTTGAATGTTTAAACAATTAGAATTTTATAGTAAACCGTTGGAAGCATTCAAAAGTTTCCTATAAGTTAGTAGTTGTGCATCAAAAATAGGTTCAAAATCTTTTACATATTTTAGTTCAACAACTAAACAATTTTCTATAAATAAATCCACTCTTAATTCTTTATGCGCCTCAATGCAAGCTCTAGTAAATTTATATTTTAAATCTTTTAATTTCCTTTCTTGGTCTTAGGTGGTAAAATAAAAAGTTCTCTTCTGATTTACCTGTAAATAATAATTATTTTTTTTATATTATTCTATTTGTATTTGCCTTCTTCTCTTTAGGTTGAAAAACAAAATAAATCTTAGTTGAAATTCAACCCGCACTTCATTTTTATTTATTAATTTTCCATTTGTATGAATGCAAAAAAAATAGCAGTGATAGGCAATGGTAGTTTTGCTACAGCTTTGGTAAAAGTATTGACAGATAATCATCAATCCATTATTTGGTGGATGCGCAGTGTTGAGGCAAAAGAACATATAGTATTGCATCATCATAATCCACACTACCTAAGCCAAGTATATTTTCATAGTAAAGAAATAATATTATCCAATGATATCAATGAA
>Ga0304730_1001637_pt1 | contig 16631 bp, 20 predicted proteins | sample M_130628_MF_Meta_FD_190474 | JGI IMG/M metagenome (GOLD analysis project Ga0304730, IMG submission 190474) | Freshwater microbial communities from Lake Montjoie, Canada to study carbon cycling - M_130628_MF_MetaG (v2) (version 2) | ecosystem: Environmental > Aquatic > Freshwater > Lake | place...
CTGATTGGAAAGCAGCGCAGGAGCCTGTGGCGTGGGCAGTGCAAGCGGTAGAAGAGGGGTTGCAAGCTGCAATTGCGACGGAGCGTGAGGCTTGCGCCAAGGTCTGTGATGAAGTTGGAGAACACCCGTCGCTGACACCACGTCATTGCGCCGAAGGTATCCGAGCAAGGGGGAACACATGATTGAAGTCCACAACATCAACGGCAGACTAACGACACGCAAAGTTTGGTACACGACCGATGACTATGGGACGCTATGTCGGTTTGTGGAAACCGAAACAGGCGTTAGGTTTTGGTGGGACGCCATCCACGAAACAGCGGTAATGAAGATTCTTGGATATACACAGTGGGGGAACACATGAAAGACGTTTGCGAAAAACACCACTGGAAGATGTGGATACCAAACGGAATTTACAAATGCACAGCCTGTAGTTTGTTTAAACTTAAACTCAAGGAGAACACATGACCGAGATTGAAGCCCTTATTGCTATTGCAACCGACACTTTTGTATGCGGGGACATAAGCTCTGCGGAACCCAATCCGTACTTTGCCAAATCCCCGTACACCCCGTTTGCAATGAACGACAAATACCCTGAAGGCGTACACGGCATCTACAACGCACAGGGTATCAACTGCCTACGCTTTCGGGACAAGCCCGGATCGGTATTTACAACCAAAGAAAACGCCATAGCATTGGCAGAAAGCTGGAACACATGAGAGCAAGAAACTGGGCAGAGGAAAGACGTGCGCGGGAACTGCGCAAGTTACTTAACGAAGTTGACCCACCGAAACGGGTACTCAGGGAGTTGTCATACTTGATATTAGACCCTATGGCTAAGCCGCGCACGTTCAACCACGTCACGGATGGGCAGGGGTACGTTCCAGAGAAGCCTGTTGCAACGCGACCCGGTGCAGACAACAATCAACGATACAAGAGCAGGGGGTTTTAGATGATGCCCAACGAACGAAAGCTACATTACGTCGGTGGTGTCTACACTGATAAATTAACGGGAGCGACCTACTCCGCCCTTTCTTGGGGTGCTGGCTTTGAGCATGGCTTGCGCCGCTTGGAGCTTATTGCTGACGACCACAGCTACACCTTCAAGACTACGGAGCAACGCTTTGACTTCAACAACAAAAAACCTTACGGGCCTAAATAACCATGAACGACGACATACCAAACTTTGCCGCGTGGAACAACGAGAACTTGGCCAAGTTTGCCAAGGAGTCATACGCCCGTATGCAGGAACAGCAAGAGACCATTGAGCAAGCCCAACGCGACCTCAAGGACGCACTGGCCGAGGTACGCCGACTATTTTGGGAGAGTAGTAAGTGACCAACCTCATACGCCTACCTCCTACCACCACAATGACGGCCCAACAGGCGCTTGAGTCTGCGCTTGTTGACGCGGAAGCTAAGCATCTTAAAGACGTACTGATCTGCGGATACGACGAAGATGGTAGCTTGTACATAAGGTCTAGCCGACTGACTTGTGCGGAGGCATTTTTTATGGCGAGCAAGGCCGCGCTATGGGCACAGAACGGAGGCACAGATGACCACAGGAATTGAAGAATTGAAGTTACCTAAAAAACGCACGACACGAGGCCCCGGTAAGAAGCCTACGTTAGTCGGCACGAGCTTGCGTCTACCGAAGGAGGTGATGGCGTACTTTGACGCCAACTTTGCGTATACAAAGCAAGCCAAGATGAGAGAAATTCTTACTGCGTACGTTAACAATCAACAAGGAAAATGAGATGACACTCCATAAAAATCCAAACACAGCAGCCAGCAGAATCCGTGCTTACATGCGCGACAACCCCAAAGCCTCGCCTAAAGACATTGTGAAAGCACTAGGCGTCAAGCGTGAGAACGTGTACGGTGTAAAAAACTACGACAAGCTGCGGGCAAAACGATTGAGGCTTGCAAGGAAAACGACAAAGCCAGTAGACACCCTGCCGATTACCATGCACGACCCAGTGAACCATCCCGAGCACTACAAGGTAGGGGGCATTGAGACCATTGACTTCATTGAGGCTAAACAACTTAGCTACAACCTTGGGAACGTGGTCAAATACCTCACTCGTGCAGATCACAAAGGCAACCGACTGCAGGACTTACAGAAGGCGCAGTGGTACTTGGAGCGCGAGATAAAAAACATTCAAGGGTAAACACCAACCCGCTTCGGCGGGTTTTTTTACGTCTGTACTTGTACAAAGTCAAATGCTGTGCTACATTAGGCTCCATAAACAACTGGAGCGTTAGATGGCAACAACCCCCGAGGGTAAAGTTAAAGACCTAATCAAGGCCATCCTCAAGACCAAGGGCATCTACTACGCCATGCCTATCGGCACTGGCTACGGTAACTCAGGCGTCCCCGACTTCCTATGCTGTGTCAACGGCAGGTTCGTTGGTATTGAGGCCAAAGCAAACGGCGGCAAGACCACTGCGTTGCAAGACAAAAACCTGCGGGAAATTCAGCAATCAGGTGGCGTTAGCTTCATCATAGATGAGCACAATGTCGCTGCACTCCCCGGATTTTTAGCACTCATCACCAAGGAGAAATGAAATGGCAAACTACTCATCAGGCATCACCGCAGTCCTTGCACGCATGGACACCAACCCAGCGGAGTTTTTTGGAGACGCACCCAAGTGGCGTTTCATCTTCAAGGAGAACTTCCGCGAAGTGCTCACCGAACCAGAGAAGGGCGCACTGCACGAGAAGCTCAAAGAGGTACGCCGACAGGAGTTCGACCACATGGTTATGCGTACGCTGCTAGACGACGAGATGCAAGGCAATTGGGGTACATCAATTGCGGGGGTAACAGGGGCGTTGCACCAAGGGCAAAAACAACTACAAAACCAAAGCGCACTGCAAAACAGTTCCGGTGGCGTCCTAGCGTCCCTAGGGTCTTCTTTCAAATGAACATCCTTACCCTAGACTTTGAGACCTACTACTCGCAGGAGTTCAGTCTCACAAAGGTTACCAACGAAGAGTACGTACGCTCACCTGAGTTCGAGGTCATCGGTGTGTCAGTGCAGGTGAATGATGGTGAGCCTGAGTGGTTCAGCGGGACTATGGCCGAGACGGCTGCGTTTCTGACTACCTTTGATTGGGCGAACTCCCTAGCCCTTGCGCACAACGCTGCGTTCGATGCGTCAATCCTGACGTGGGTATTCGGTATCAAACCCAAGGGCTGGCTGGATACGTTGTCGATGGGCAGGGCACTGCACGGCACTGAGGTAGGTGGTAGCTTGGCTGTACTTGCAAAGCACTACGGTGTTGGTACAAAAGGCGATGAGGTCATCATGGCCAAGGGACTGCACCGCACGGACTTTCCCGCCGACCAGCTTGCAAGATACGGTCAGTACTGCTGCAACGACACCGCCATGACCTACGCACTGTTCCAGAAAATGGTAGTAGATTTCCCGCCGAGTGAGCTGCGGCTGATTGACCTGACCATACGCATGTTCTCCGAGCCAAGGCTGTGGCTTGACGCTGGAGTTCTGGAGTCGCACCTGACCGCAGTGAGGTTCACGAAGCAAGAGCTGATGAACAAGATGCTGATTGAGAAAGATCAGTTGATGAGCAACAACCAGCTTGCGAAGGTGCTTGGGGACTTGGGCGTAGACGTGCCCATGAAGAGAAGCCCCGCCACGGGCAAACTGACCTACGCATTCTCTAAGACCGACGAGGGGTTCAAGGCGCTGCTTGAGCATGAGAACGTGATCGTGCAAGCTATCGTAGCCGCACGGCTGGGCGTGAAGTCAACCATTGAGGAGACACGGACTGCTCGGTTCATTGGGATTGCAGACCGTGGCCTCATGCCAGTTCCCCTACGCTATTACGCTGCACACACCGGACGCTGGGGCGGCGACGACAAGCTGAACCTCCAGAACCTGCCACGCAAGTCACCGCTAAAGGTTGCAATTATCCCCCCCGATGGCCACGTAATCCTAGACTCAGACTCATCCCAGATCGAAGCCCGTACGCTAGCGTGGTTAGCTGGCCAAGATGATTTAGTGGATGCGTTTGACCGTGGGGAGGATGTATACAAAATCATGGCCTCTGCTATCTACGGCAAGCCAGCAGACGAGATTACCAAAGACGAACGCTTTGTGGGTAAGACCACAATTCTTGGTGCAGGGTACGGCATGGGTGCCGCGAAGTTTAAGCTGCAACTAAAGAACTTTGGCGTTGAAGTTGAGCTAGAAGAGGCCAAGCGCATCATTGATACCTACCGCGCTACCTACCCCGAAATCGTAAAGTTGTGGGCTACAGCTGGGAACATGCTCAAGGCAATACTACAGAACCAGCAAACTAGTTTTGGCCGGGGTAACTTGCTACAGGTCGATGGCTCCAGAGGAATCAGACTGCCCAACGGGCTGTACCTGAAGTACCCAAACCTGCGTCTTTCCATAGACGCTGAGAGCTACAAGACCGAAATCGTCTACGACACCAAGAAGGGCAAAGCAGTCATCCCCAACCGAATCTATGGTGGTAAGGTGATTGAGAACGTATGTCAGGCACTCGCTCGTATCGTGATCGGTGAGCAGATGCTAATGGTCGACAAGAAGTACCCCGTGGTGATAACGGTGCACGACGCTATTGCTGTCGTAGTGCCCACAGCCGAAGCTGAAATAGCCAAGGAGTACGTCGAGTTGTGTATGCGGCTACGTCCCTCATGGGCACCGGAGCTACCCTTAAATTGTGAAGCAGGATATGGAGACAGCTATGGAGAATGTTGACTTTAATCAACCCAACGCACGGAGCACCGACCCCGAAACTTCTCACGAGGCTGCTAAAGATGCTGCGTTTAGAGCAACCGAACATTGCGTACTCGCCTTAAAGATGTTGCACAGGTTTGGCCCCTTGACGGATTTTGAGCTTGCCTCTCGCACAGGGCTACAGCAAACGAGTATTGGTAAGCGCCGCAAAGATTGCCAAGACGCGGGGCTAGTAACCGGCTTATGTAAAGAAAACGGGGAAAAAGTTAAACGCCCCGCACCTTCAGGCAGCAGCGCGTTAGTATGGACGCTAACCGACAAAGGAAACACATGGCTAACATCATCTGGTCATTCAGTTCGCTGAAGACATTTCAACAGTGCCCACGCAAGTACTACCACGCCAAGATTGCACCGGACGCTGTACGTGACCCCGACACAACAGCTACACTTTACGGCAAGGCTGCGCATACGGTAGCAGAGGATTACATCAAGGACGGCACTCCTATCCCACCTCAGTTTGCGTACATGCAAGGGATGCTTAACCAGCTTAACGCTATCCCCGGCAAAAAGCTAGTTGAAGTGAAGCTGGGCCTGACCAAAGACTTAAAAGCGTGCGACTTTGATGCACCGGACGTGTGGTGGCATGGCATCGCCGACTTGGTTATTCTGGACGAGGGGAAAGGGCTTGCCCACTCCATCGACTACAAGACCAGCAAGAACGCACGGTACGCCGACGTAAAGCAGCTTGACCTAGTTGCTGCCGGAATTTTCGCCAAGTACCCTAGCATTGTTAGGGTAAAGTCAGCCCTCCTTTTCGTAGTGAGTAAGGAGTTCGTGAAGACTGAACACCACGTCGACATGAAAGAAGCGTACGTAGCTGCACCAGCTAAAGATGTTGCGCGTATTGAAGCAGCGATAAAGAGCGGGGTGTGGAACCCGATTAGTGGCCCACTGTGCAAGTTCTGTGCAGTGAAAGATTGTGAATATAACAAGAGCTGAGATGAACCAAATGACCAACGAAGAAACCGATACCGCCCTCATCCTTGAGAACGAACTGAAGCGCCGAGTGAATGAAGTCGTCGAGCGCGTAATTGTGAACACGGTGGGGAAAATCATTCACGAGGAACTGAACAAGTACAAGAACGAGATGCTGCTGGAGGTTGCTGTGGCAGTCGGCAAGATGCTACGATCTGTGGAGCAAGATGGACGCAAGCCCCTATGGGAAACCGACTTCCCAGTAGACATCAAACATGCAATAACGAAAGACGACCATGCCCTACGTAAATAAAGCCCGCCCTTACAAGAAGGAATATCAACAGCAGATCGAACGTGGGGAAGCCCCTACCCGTGCAGTGCGCCAGAAAGCACGAGACGAGATGGACGCTAAGGGTATTGACCGAACAGGTAAGGACATTGACCACGCCATTCCCCTAAGCAAAGGGGGCACCAACGCGCCGAGTAACTTGAAACTGAAAGCACCGAGCGCCAACCGTTCGTTCAGCCGCAACTCAGACCACACGGTCAAGGTCAACAAGCCGAAGAAGAGATGAACCTATGAACCTATCAGAATACGAATGGCCACGCCCACACGGGTTTTTCCCATTCGACCATCAGAAGACAACTGCACAATTTCTAATCTCAAACCGTAAAGCGTTCTGCTTCAATGAGCAGGGCACAGGCAAAACCGCATCGGTTATCTGGGCGGTGGATTACTTGATAAGCATCGGTGCAGTAAAGCGTGTGTTAGTGGTGTGCCCGTTGTCGATTATGAAGTCAGCATGGCAACAAGACCTGTTCAAGTTTGCTATCCATCGCACGGTATCCATTGCGTACGGTAGCGCAGCCAAACGTAAAGAGATCATTAGAGGCGGTGCCGAGTTTGTCGTCATCAACTTCGATGGCGTAGAGATTGTCAAGAACGAAATACTCGATGGCGGCTTTGACCTCATTGTGGTGGACGAGGCATCGGCGTACAAGAACGCACAGACCACACGCTGGAAAACCATGCGTACGCTATGCAAGTCCATCAAGGGTTTGTGGATGCTCACGGGTACGCCTGCGGCACAGTCTCCTGCAGATGCTTACGGATTGGCAAAGCTAGTAAACCCAACCGCCGTGTCTCCGTTTTTTGGCCAGTTCAAAGATACCGTGATGACCAAGGTGAGCATGTACCGCTGGCTCCCAAAGCCCGATGCTCAAGTAACCGTGCACCGCATACTCCAGCCCGCAATCAGGTTTGAGAAAGCCCAGTGTCTTGACCTCCCTCCGGTTACGTTCGTAGACCGTGACGCACCTCTTACCCCCCAGCAAAACAAGTACTACAAAATACTGAAGTCGCAGATGCTCATTGAGGCTGCGGGCGAAGAAGTGTCAGCGGTCAACGCTGCGGTGAAGATCAACAAGCTACTGCAAATTGCTTGCGGCGCTGTGTACACAGATGCCGGTGAAGTGATTGAGTTTGACGTAAGCAGTCGGCTAAACGTAGTGCAGGAAGTCATTGACGAGTCCAGCCACAAAGTCCTCGTGTTTGTTCCATTCACTCATACCATCGAGGTACTAGAGAAACATCTGACTGGCCAAGGCATTACTTGCGCGGTCATCAACGGCTCAGTGTCGGTCAACAAACGCTCTGATATTGTCAAAGACTTTCAAGAGACTAACACCGTAAAGGTCCTCATCATTCAACCGCAAGCAGCATCTCACGGGTTAACCCTGACTGCAGCCGATACCATCATCTGGTACGCTCCATGCACAAGTGTGGAGACCTACTTGCAAGCCAACGCCCGCATTGACCGACCCGGCCAGAAGAACAACATGACTATCGTGCACATCTCCGGTAGCCAAGTTGAGTCCAAGGTCTACTCCCTACTGCGGAACAACGTAGGCAACCATCAAAAAATTATTGACCTGTACAAGCAAGAAATTTTTTCTGAAAACATTTGACAATGTCTAATCTTGTGTTATAGTTCTTCTGTGGACCTTGGCTCCACACCTTCATTAACCGTTAGGAGTATTAGATGGACGAACCAGTCGCAGAGGGGAACTCTTCCCCAAATTTAGACAAGCTCACGGAAATCTACATCAAGATTCGTGATGCACGCGCAGGAGTAAAAGCTGAATTTGACGCACGAGACACTGTGCTGAAAGACCAGCTAGGGCTTTTAGAAGCCGAGATGCTAGACGCTTGTAAGGACTTAAATGCAAGTAGCATACGCACCCCACATGGCACGATCATTCGCTCAGTCAAGTCACGGTACTGGACGAACGATTGGGATTCGATGTACACCTTTATTGGAGAGCAAGGTGCATTTGGCCTGTTAGAGAAACGACTTCATCAGACAAACATGAAAGACTTTCTTGCTGAGAATCCAGACCTTCTGCCTATGGGCTTGAATGTCGAAAATGAGTACACCGTGGTAGTTAGACGTTCTAAAGGATAGATGAAATGACAGAACCGGAACTAAAAGCGCAAGCGTTGAGCTTCATCCTTCGCATATCGGAAAACTCAGTAGCGTTATCCGATGCGGATGGTGATGTGTATGTAGACAATCTGGAAAACATACTGAACGGCGCACAACAAATTTATGAATTTTTAGCAGGAAAAACCAAATGAGCAACATTACTGTTATTGACCAAGCACTGCCCGACTTCCTCCAAACTGGCGGAGTCAGCGAACTCACAAAGTCCCTCATGGGCAACACAGGCACAAGACGCATCGTGCCCAAAAACGGAATCTTCCGCAAGGAGATTGGCGGTAAGGAGATGGGTAAAGTTAAGGGCGACCTCAACATAGTCATCGTGAATTCATCGCCCAAGGTGGGCCGTATTTTTTATGCTAAGCAGTGGACTCCTGACGCTGACCCTACCCCTCCTGATTGCTTCTCCAATGATGGCCAAGCTCCAGACGCTGGTGCTGAGAATCCCCAGTCGGCACGTTGCGACACCTGTAGTCAGAACATCAAAGGTTCAGGTCAAGGCAATTCCAAATCTTGCCGCTACTCACGCCGAATTGCTATTCTGCTTGAGGATGATTTCGGCACCGCGTTGGAAGGCGAGGTGTACCAAATGAACTTGGCTTCTAAGTCTCTGTTCGGTGAGAGCCCTGCCGAGAACACCCATACGTTTGAGAACTACGTCAAGTATCTGGGCAACAACGGCAAGAGCCTTGATTGGTACATCACGCGTATGAGCTTCAACGAAGACAACGATAACGCATCGGTGCTTTTCACCCCCGTGGAGCATATCAAACGTAACCACTACGACGTGATTACTAAGGTAGGCAACACACCTGCGGTGCACAAGATGGTCACTATGACTCCTTACCAAGCCCAGACTAGCAAGGCACCAAGGTTGGCGCAAGCCGCAGCCCCAGTTAAGGTGGAAGCCGAAGAAGTCGCTGAGCCAGTCAAGCGCGAGAGCAAGAAGACGGAGGTGGCTACCCCTGTTAAACGCGACCTTGATGCAGTACTCAAGGCGTGGGGCGACGAGGAGTAACTATGAGCTATGGTTACAGCCAGAGTTTGGTGGAGGCTAATAAAAAAGCTAGCGCCAAGTCTCTGGGCGTAGCCTTGGGTCGTCTGTGTATTAAGCACGGTGTGGCTGTTAGTGAAGTGGCACAGGAGCTAGGTGTAAGTCGGGCCACCGTCTACAACTGGTTCTGGGGGGTAACTTCCCCTGCCCTTCACCTACATCCACGAGTTGTTGCGTACACACGCTATCTCAAGAACCGCAAACAAACATGACCGCCTTCAACCTACTTGACGCCGTACTGCCTACGAAAGGGCGCTACTGTGTGATGGGGATTGGACGTTATCCAGACCAAAAGTTTGTAGATACTAAGGAAGAGCTTAATGAGATAGCGGACAACTTTGTAAGTAGGAACATTGACGCGTATTTCGGCTGTGCCAAATATGGCCCGCTGAATAACAGGACGCACGACAACGCAACTTACTTCCGTGCGCTATGGATGGACATTGACTGCGGCCCCTCAAAGGCAGCACCGGACGAGAACGGCGTCATCAAGGGTTACATCGACCAAGTAGTGGGGCTCACTGAGTTCAAAAAGTTTTACACCGCTGTTGGCTTGCCTAAACCAATCCTAGTGAATTCCGGTTACGGGGTTCATGCTTACTGGCTAATTGAAGAAACGATCTCACGTAGAGAGTGGAAGCCTTTAGCTGACCGGCTACGAGAGCTTTGCAAGGAGCAAAGTTTTATTGTGGATTCTTCAGTATTTGAAGCATCCCGCATCCTGCGTATTCCCGGTACGTACAACTTCAAACAAGAGGAGCCGAAACTCGTAGAAGTAATAAACGAGCACAGCGCACGCATACCCTACGCGCAGTTGAAGGACATCCTTGGGGCGGCTGAGCCTAAGCCAGAGCGGCCTGACTTTGTGCCCAGTGCACTGAGCCCGATGATGGAAGCACTAATGGGTAACAGGATAAAGCGGTTCAAGACCATCATGCTCAAGTCGGTCAAGGGTGAGGGCTGCGCACAACTGCTGCACTGCTTTGAGAACCAAGCCGATATAGAGGAGCCACTGTGGCGTTCAGCCTTGTCCATTGCCTCCTTCTGTGTTGATAAGGACAGCGCGGTCCACAAGCTATCCAGTAACCATCCGGGTTACGACCCAATGGAGGTAGAACGCAAGGTAGACCAGATCATCAAGCACGGTGGCCCACATCGTTGTGAGACGTTTGAGAAGCTGAATCCTACGGGGTGCATTGATTGTGTACACAAAGGGAAGATTAAATCCCCTATTGTGCTGGGCATTGAGATAGAAGAAGCAACGGGCGACGATAACGAAATAGACGTAGAGACCGATGACGGGGTTGAGACAGTAACCATACCTGAGTACCCATTTCCTTTTTTCCGGGGCAAGAACGGTGGCATCTACCGTAAGCCGATGGAAGATGAGGAAGCAGACGCAGCACTAGTTTACGAACATGACTTCTATGCGGTAAAGCGCATGAGAGACCCTGAGATGGGAGAAGTGATTTTGTTTAGGCTGCACCTGCCCCACGATGGGGTAAGGGAGTTTGCTGTATCAACGTCGGCTATATCGTCTAAGGACGAGTTACGTAAAGCGTTAGCCCAACAGGGGGTGATGGCTCACCATAAGCAGTATGAAAATTTGGCCGTGTACGTGGTCACGTTTGTTAAGAACATGCAGTATTCAAAGAAGGCAGACATTATGAGAACACAATTTGGGTGGGTAGAGAACGACAGCAAGTTTGTTATGGGGGATAGAGAGATTACCAAGGACGGCGTGTTTTACAGCCCGCCGACTACAGCAACAGAGTTTTTTGCCAACAAGATTCACCCCAAGGGTGACTTTGACAAGTGGAAGGAAGTCTTCAACCTGTACAACCTGCCGGGTATGGAGCCCCATGCGTTTGCAGCACTCACAGCATTTGGCTCGCCCCTAATGAAGTTTACTGGTTTAGACGGTGCAATCCTCAACGTGATCTATGAGCTAGCAGGTTCAGGCAAGTCCACCATCTTGCGCATGTGCAACAGTGTGTATGGCCAGCCCAAAGAGTTAATGGCAATTGAGAAGGACACACTCAATGCGAAGATGCAGCAGCTAGGGGTTATGAACAACCTGCCTAACACCATCGACGAGATCACCAACATGTCTTCAAAGGACTTCTCGGACTTGGCTTACGGTATCAGCCACGGTCGAGGCAAGAACCGCATGACCGGCTCGGCTAACGCGCTGCGCCTGAACAACACCTCATGGCAGAACATGACCTTGGCATCATCCAACGCTAGCTTTCACGAGAAGCTGTCGCTGTTCAAGAGCACGCCGGATGGCGAGTCTGTGCGGCTAATGGAGTACAAGATTGAGCCCAACGACATCATCGGCGTAGCACGCGGCAAGGAGATGTTTGACCACCAACTGCAGGAGAACTATGGCCACGCGGGGGAGATTTACATTAGCTGGCTAGTGAACAACTTAGAAGAGGCTAAAGAGCTAGTTAAGAAGGTACAGGCCCGCATTGACAAGGAAGTTCAGTTTACTAGCCGAGAGCGTTTTTGGTCAGCGCAAGCAGCGTGCAACATTGCTGGTGGTCTGATTTCTCGAAGCCTTGGCCTACACGACTACAACATGGCTGCTGTATATACATGGCTCAAGGGTATGTTGTCTGAGATGCGCTACGATGTAAAGCCGCCAATATCCAACCCAGCAGCGGCGCTAGGTGAATTCATTAACTCACACATCCTCAACACGCTGGTAGTTAACGGCGAAGTAGACGCCCGAAGCAACTTGGTATCTATGCCAACCTTAGAGCCACGAGGAGAGTTGCTGATACGTTACGAGCCAGACACTAAGCACCTATATATTTCGGCCAAGAAGTTCAAGGACTTCTGCGTAGACCGACAGGTTAACTACAAAAACTTGTTGGCTAAGTTGACTGAAGCCGAGGTCTTCTTGGAGACTATGAACAAGCGCATGGCCAAGGGTATGCGGGTTGTATCCCCCGCCGTCCGAGTGCTCAAGTTTGATACGTCCAACTCTGAGTTCCTGCAAGTGGATACGCTACTGGCCAAAGATGAAGATCGAGACAGTCTCGTATCAGATTGACTGGTCTAAGTTTCACAAGGGGTACTCGTTTTTTGTACCCTGCGTTGACCATAAAGCAGCACGTTTGTCACTGCAGACAGTAACTAGGCGGCTCAAAATGGAGGTCATCACAAAAGTTGTGATTGTAGATGGCGTCAAGGGCTTGCGCATCTGGAGAGTCTGAGGTACAGTAGCTACGTTGTTCTCTCTCCTTGGTGGTTCACCCCACTTTACCCCCGGCTAATCACCGGGGGTTTTTTATGGGCGTTTGTTTTTGCGCTCAGCTTCCGTAGCTGCTTCCCTAGAACGCCGCAGTACCTCATCAAGGAACATGTTCTTCTCGGTAGGTATGACACCGCGATCAGATATAGCACGTTGTTCTTCGCGCTTTTCAAGCGAGTTCATAATCTCATCCGACAAGATGGCATTTTGAGGGTACTTCCCGTTGAACTTGTCTATCTCATCCAACGTAGCCTCAAATGTTTTGTCGTTCCCAGTCCTAAATGCTCGGTCTAGCTTGTCAATGATTAGATTGTGCTCGTTCATAACCTTCTGTTGCGCACCAAGAACCTTAAACGTAGCGTACTGAACATTGGCCAGAGTTTCTGGACGGAATCCAATTGACTGCCCAATCAGCATACCTGTAGTGAACGCATCCTTGGACATGATCTCCGTACCTTTGTTGTCCTTGGCACCTTCCGTAGCAAGTTCATGCGCAGTGATGAAGTTGCGGAAACCAGCAGGTGACCACTTCTTGACTGCCTTGGCGTAGTCGCCCTGCATAGCTGCATCGACACCATCTGCAATAGCCAAGGCCATGTTTGCCGATGGGCCAGCGTGCTCTAGTATCTTGGCCGTCAAGCTCTCCCGTATAGTTTTGTACTCCTTACTGTCCCGTGTGAACAGATTATTAAGCCCAGTACGGCTAGCTATATCCAGCCCAGTAAGCGCGTTTGCAAGTCCACGTGTCAAGATGTCAGATAGGGGCACACCACCAATTTCTGTTGGGCCAAGCCACTCGGCTAGACCAACGGTTGTCCACCACGCCTCAAAGTCCATAGACTTCATATCTTCAGGCCAGTCATCATCCTTCAGCTCGTTCCACGCCGCGCCCATTAAGCCCATGACCATGCTGAACATAGGTAAGCCAGCAGCACCTGCAAGCACAAACGTAGAACCCATAGTCCCGAAAAACTTATACGCAGCTTCTCCACGAGTGCGGCCATTCATGGGCTTAATCATCTCCTTGAAGTTGTTGACTAGGAACGATGCAACGTGCAATGGGTACATCTGAAACTGCGTCAGCACCTTACCAAACGAGCTTTTCATAAACACAGGACGCTCGCTCTGGCCATAGTTGCCTAGGGCTTCATTCGTGTCGTACGTAGCTCGAGTAACAGCCTTATCAAAGTTACCATGCTGCTGCATGTTCAACCGGAACGAGGTCAGAAACATTGCCTCTCTAGCCAAGCGCTCCGAGGAGTTCATCAAGCCGCCCATCACTAGAACGTCTACAGCACCAGTAGCAAACTTCATTTGCGGCGAACGAATCTTCTCCGTTGGCGTAGCTTTGGACTCGAACACAGCTGCAGCTTGCGTAGAGGAGAACAGACCCATCTCTGCTGCTGCCCTGTAGGCTTTACGTTCTGTATCAGTGGTATCTTTTGCGTACAGGATCGAAGGGGCCACCCAAGACTTAGACCCGTCCAAGTTGGTTTTGTACGAACCAAACTGAGTCCATACCTTGAGCATTCGCCCCATCTCCCGAGTGGCCTTGAACGTACCGTACTGAGCCAGCACCGGCATACCAGTCTGGAAAATGCTCAGAGGCTGCAACAAAGCAGACGACGCGCCACCCAAGTAATAGATGAACGCCATCTTGTTCAACGCACCAGCTACTGCAGTACCGGTGGTCTTAGTCTTTGGAGCTAGCTCAGAATCTACACGAGCACCCATCTCCGCCACAAACGGGTCGAGGGCGGTACGCCCACGGATAGATGCCTTTGCCGACATCAGGGAATTGCGCAGGAGTGGGGAGTATTTGACGCGGGCAAGCTGTGTGGCCATCCGAGCAGACGTGTGCGCAGTGTTTCGGAGCACATCGACGCGGAAGCCAGCCGTACCTTTACGGTGAATAAACTGCTGCCGAAAACTCTGATCGGGCATGGTCTCTAGAAACGCCTGATAGATAGCGTCTTTTAGTAGCTCTGCCGCTGCTGGATCACCAAAGTTTGTACTGTCAATTGCTTCAAATGTTTGGGTAAGCAGCTTACCTTGGCCTTGGCCATAGGGTTTCCTGCGCAGGTCGCCAATGCTGTCCCCTATTTCAAACTCACCATCTTCAATAAGTTCCGCGAGCTTGTCGTCAATGCGCTTGTTAAACGCTAGCTCGGACTCACCAGCATTTTTTGTGAAAGTGTCGGCGGCAAGCTCTCGCCGTTTTAATCGGTCTGTAGCAAACTGACGTGCTACGTTGTCACGCTCAGCCGCAGTCTCAGCCATGAAGAACACACGGGTATCACCTGAACCCATTGACCACCAGAAGTCACCTTCACGCACAAGCGGAAAGTATGGATTAATCCGACTGCCCTTCTCGAAGGTAGCCCGAATCTTCTTCATCAAGTTCTTCTTGTCATCATCGGAGATGTTCAAGCTGTCCACTTGGTCGTCGAGCAGTTTAGACAGGTATTTAGACAGCACCTCAAAGTGGTTGCGGATACGCTTGTAAATCTTCTGGCCATCGGCACCGAGGTCTTTCCAAGCCTTATCCAACTCATCATTGCGCTCGGCAGTATCAATAGTTGCTGGGTCTACTTCAACTAGCGTAGCTACAGCAGTTAGTTTCTCAAATTTACCACGCAGGGTTTCATCCGCACGGAAAGCGCGTTCGACTTCTTTAGTAAGTTCACCAGCAGAGTGCAGCAGCTGCTCAGTCATGCCGCCCATCTTCTGCAAAAGCTTGTTCGTGTTGCTCAACTCCGGTACGGCGTCACCTGCCCAGTTCACAAGGAAGCTAGTCGGCACCAGCTTAACAAGGAGCTTACGCTGCACTGCAGTCGCACGCTTCCAGATAGACCGCATAGCAGGAATGACCTTGCTTGGGTTCGTGGCCAACTGAAGTGCCGACACACCCTTAGCTGCTTCTTGCGCCTTAGCAGACTGTTCAAATTTGAACTTAGCCTTGGCCACAGCCTTGTCAATTTCATCCTGTGTACGTACAGTATTAGTGCGCACCTTTTCTTCTTCGGGAGTCAGGTCTTCTTCTTCGGTGCGGCTGAAGCGGATATCGTTGTTGGTCAGGCTGTACTCACCGTTGTTGCCGATGGCAGATTTGACTTGGTTGGGATCAAAAACAATAACCGTTATGTCGTCGATTACCCCATCGTACCCTTGTTTTTTAAGTTCTTGGACTGCCAACTTTCTAGCATTAGGGCCACGGTTTGCGCGCCTTGCAGCTTCATACTGTTTCATCGTAGCGGGGTTAGTCACACGGGCGTACAGAGGCATGACGTTGCCGCCTTCTCTATCTGCATACTTGTCTGATCGCCATGCGCCGGGCGCTAAAAATATAGGCTCCCCGTCGTTTTTGAACATCGAAAAGTTTTTATCAGTGCCGTGGTACACCACTAGCGGCTCACCCCTCTCACCCACCACCTTGCTGTCACCGAACCACGCGAGGAACTTGTCAGTGGCTTTGCGCATGAACCCCGGCTCGCCGCCCACTAAACGGTCAAGGCGCTGGCCTTCAACAAAGGCACGGGCAGGGAGAATGTAGTTGGCAATCAGCTCGTTGTTGGACAGCTTAACGTCGACGCCAAGCTTGCGTAGGAACCTGCGCACGGCTGCAATTGCCCGCTGCACTATGCCCATAGTGGGTTTGGTTTGCGCTAGGTAGGCTAGAACTTCCTCTGCAGCCTCGTATGCGTTTTTCTCTACGCTCAGGTCAAGCTTGTATTTCTTGGCAATCTCGGCTACCTTGTCTCCGTGGTACTTCCGCACCAGATCGAGGATAGGCTTTAGTTCAGCGCCAAACACGCCGCGCAGTCCGTAGTGGCCAAGCGACTCATGGAGCAAGGTTCTGACTGTCTCGGCAGAACTCTTCATCTGGTCAGCAAAGATGTAAACCTTGCCACCGTAGAACACACCAGCGGGAACGCCTTCAGCACCCCTAGCTTTAGCTTCTGCATCAGCTTTTTGCAGGGCTTCGGGTACAGCAGCGTCGTTGATATTGTCAGCAACTACCACCGTAGGAGCATTCTTCCATCGAGATGCTATTAAGTTCACGATTGACTGAACCCGGTCTTTGCCAATAGACGGAAGTGACTTTTTAGCACCAG
>Ga0304730_1001638_pt1 | contig 16626 bp, 7 predicted proteins | sample M_130628_MF_Meta_FD_190474 | JGI IMG/M metagenome (GOLD analysis project Ga0304730, IMG submission 190474) | Freshwater microbial communities from Lake Montjoie, Canada to study carbon cycling - M_130628_MF_MetaG (v2) (version 2) | ecosystem: Environmental > Aquatic > Freshwater > Lake | place...
GTGTAGCGCCATTTGAATTGGTAGAACCAGATAAGTTTGTAAATACTGCACGATATTGATAAGTACTTAAAGCCGTTGTTGAACCCGTTAATGTTAGTGTGGTTGTTGCAAATCCGCTATACACAGTACCAGCGTCTAAATTAGCTGTAATATCAGACCAAGATATGCCATTATATCTTTGCCATTTAATATTCATAACATCACTTGCATTTGCAGAAAAAGTAGCACCATCTACAGCACAAATATTTTGCAGCGCTGGCTGACTGCTTACAACAGGCGCTGAAGCAGCTTCTCCAATTTGAAACGCGCCCGTATTTGTTTGTGATGTAATTTGAATTGATGTAGGTGTTTTAGTTCCAACTGTTGCGGAGTTCCAAGTTGATCCATCATAATATGCTACTACAAAATTATTTGTGTTTGCACCAGCATCTACATCCCCACTAACAAAATTCAGTGTTGCCCCAAATGAAGTTGCACCCGGAACAGGTGAAGGTTTTGTAATCGTAAAATATCTATTTACCGATTTCGTACTAATTAAACCTGATGTTGAAATATTTGGATGATCTCCTGAAGTTGTACTCACATTATAACTTCCTGTTGCGCCTGTAGCTGCAGTATTTGTTATGGTTACAGGGGTATAATTAGAAGCATCTCCAACTTCAAAAGTTTTAGACGTAGTGCTTGTATTTATAAACTTTTTTAAATTTCCAACAATATGTCCGCTCGTTCGAGACACCGTTCCCGCAGCAGCAATAATTACAGTATCAGATCCTGTTGTTATGTTACCCGAAGTAAGCGTCAAAGTTCCATTTATTGTTGGGTCTACTGTACTTAATGTAACACCCGTTGAATTATTTAAAGTTAGATTACTAAAACTTGTTGCAGCTGTCGTACCAGAAAGGGTTTGAGCAGATGTGCCCATAAATAAGACAGTACCACTGTTATGGGTAAACGTAGCATTGTTGGTAAAATTCCCACGAAGTTTTGTATTGGTAGAAGATGCAGTATATGTTCCGGCGCTTATGGTTAAGCTACCCAAACTATCTGTTGCTGCACCCATATTTAAAGTACCTGCGCCATATTTGGTTAAATCAAATCCACCCAAAACAGTGCTGCTTAAAGTGATATTTCCTGTGGTTCCAATGCCTGAAGCACTTGCTAATGTTATGTCGCCACTATAAGAAACTGGCGTACCCGCCGAACTATTGATCAAAGCACCAGCATTTGAAATTCCTGTTCCATTTAACGTTAATGGTTCCGCTACACCAAGTGTTTTTCCTTTCAAATCAAGCACAGCACCAGTGTTTACAATCGTTCCACCTGCAGCAGTTCCTAAAGTTGTCGTGTTATCAGAATCTAATTTTAACGTACCCGCGTTGATGGTTGTTACACCGGTATATGTGTTTGTAGCACTTATTTTCCAAATTCCCACACCATTTTTTGTTAGTGTAGACATTGATAAAACTGTGGAAATGCCATTATCGTTTGTACTTGTACCTCCGAGTATCAAATCGTAAGATCCGGTAAGGGATGCTGCATTGCTCAAAAACAAACCGCCAGAACCATTTGTAATAATACTTGCACTTGATCCTAAAATTATTTTATTGGTAAGCGAAACATAAGATCCATTATTAGCCAAAGCCCCTATTCCTCCAGTACCCGTTCCATTTAAGGTTAAACTATCTGAAGTTGCAAACCCATTTAATTCCAAAGTACCTCCACTGCTAATTGTAGTTCCTGCAGCAGATCCTAAAGCGGCAGTATTCCCCATTTTTAAAATACCTGCACTTATGGTGGAAAGTCCCGAAAAAGTATTTACACCCGATAATTGCAATTCACCGGCACCGGCTTTTGTAATACCGAAAGTTGAACCACTTATTATTCCAGTCATGGTTAGATCGGTTGCTGAGGTTCCATCATCTTCTACAGTTATTGTTCTTGTTGCACCCAAAGCAACCGGACATGAGACCGACGCACCATCAGTTCCCAAACCAGTTATTGCTTTTGTAACTATAATGTTACCGCCCAATGTTAAAGTTCCAGAACCAGTTATTCTAGAACCGGTAACCGCACCATCTTCTAAAGATAAACTTGTAGGCGAACCAAGTGTAAATGATGACAATGCCAAAGTAGCTCCTTTACTAACCGACAAAGATCCGCTAACGGTTAAGTTTGCAGATAATGTGGTAGTACCTATTGAGTCTTTTAAGTTATTGAAAGATGTAAAAATTGTTGAAGGCAACGTATTGTTTGCTGTCAGTACAACGGTACCTGTTCCACTAGTGAACACATTTGAACCTGATGAATTGGCTAAAACAAATCCATTACAAACAAGCGTACCACCATTAGTCATAATTAATGAACCTCTTCTGTTGGTGTTACTACTTTGTCCTAAAGTAACATTTCCCGAAGCAACCAACTTAGAATTTGCATTAAATGAAAGTGTTGCTATACCAGAAGATGTTGGCGATAAATTTAAAGCAGCACAAACTGCTGTATTAATATTTACAACTACAGATTGGTTACCAGTTAAGGTTACCGATTCCGAACTTGTTGGCAAGGTGTTGTTATTCCAATTGCTGGCATCGCCCCAATTAGAGGTTCCTGCATCACCATCCCAAGTTTTTTGGGCATAACTGGTTTGGCTGACAAATACGAAAAACGCAAATGCAAAAAGCATGGGTTTTAACGAGACAAATTGTTTCATTTTCATTTGGGTTTGATTTGAGGTTTGGTACAGATTCATATTGTTGTTGTTTTATTTTTTGTATTTCTATATTGATCTTAATTATATTTTCTAAAAAAAATAATTCATCGACTTTACAAAAGAAACACTATTGAAAAAAAGTATTTCTTTTTGATATCAAATGAATTAAACTAAATAAATTATTTAATCAGTTCAACGATAATAAAATTCAGTAAACTAAAACTTCAGGTAGTTCAAAAATAATTGGATAATAGGGTCGGCTTTAGAAGGAAAAAACTTTTACGTTAGGAGGATTAATACATTAAATTTCATTTCACACGAATAAAAAATTTAATTGAAGTGTGAAACTATATAACAGAAAATTAAAATCAAAGCTTTATAATAACTTTTTTTTGCAATTATCTAAAAAATTTAAACTCACTATTTAAAAAGTTACTTTTTTAAAATAATTTTCAAAACTCTTCGGCATCACACACTTTTTCAATCACACAATACATTCATTCATTTTGATAAATAAAAGTTTCTTAATGCTTTGTAATAATGTCAAACTTAATAAATATTAACATATTGTGTAAAATCGTCAAAAGATGGAGGAAGTTGTTTGTTGTTTGTTGTTTGTTGTTTGTTGTTTGTTGTTTGTTGTTTGTTGTTTGTTGTTTGTTGTTTGTTGTTTGTTGTTTGGGGTTTGGGGTTTGGTGTTGTCTTAACCTTTTGTCTTATTGAACTTTTTGAACGTAAGGGTTGAAAATATTCAACCCCTGTACTTCACATGCCCCCTTCACCCTTGGGGGAAGGGTTGGGGATGGGGGCTACAAAAAAACCGCCCCTAAATTAGGAGCGGTCTATTAATTTGAAACTTTGTTTTTTTTAGTTCGATTTGATATCGATGGTATCTTTATCACCACCACCTACTTCGCAATTTGTAGCAATTCTATCAGCACTGATGCCTTCTTTTTCTACAAGATACATTTTTACTGCATCTACTCTTTTTTGGCAAACTGCTTGAGCAGCTTTAGATGCTTCTGGGTATCCGTTAATGGTAATGTTACATTTTGGATTAGCTTTTAATTTTGTAGCAACATTTACCAACAATGGTTTTAAATCAGCACCAATTCCAGTTGTTTTTGGCTTGAATGTTAAGCTAGGATAATCAGCTGGACACTCTGGAGCTGGAGGAGCTGGAGGATTTTTGCAACACTCTGGCTCTGGACATTTACCAACACCATCAGCATCAACTGGTTGACACTCTGTTGGAGTAACCAATTGCTTATCTAAATTATCAGGAACACCATCACCATCAGAATCTCTTGTTACACCATGTGTATCAACACCTACACCAGATGGCGTGTTTGGCTCACGATCCAATTGATCAATTACACCATCAGCATCAGCATCTTCGTAAGTTGGTTTTGGGATTTGTTGGTGCTTTGGTTTGTTTAACTCGCTATACACATAGTCAAGTGGATTTAACCACCATAATGGCTCAACTGATTTAGAACCCAAATTGAAGTTCAAACCAAGTGATAAGTAGTTGTAAGAATCAAATCCTGTGGTTAACACACCGTCTCCATAAGGATGCTCTTGCCATTGTTGGCCATCCATCAAATCGTCTTTTACAAATGTTTGACGATCTTCTAATGAAATATTAATACGCTTAGCAAGTCTGTAACTGATTCCAATAATTCCTGTTGCAGAGAAATCTAAAGTTTGACTACCGATTTTTGGTTTACGTTCGCCATAATTTTCAGCAGCTTCTTCATAAGTTTTATCCATTCCAGCTTTTAGCTTCTTTAGGATATCTCTTCTGTTCTTGTATTTAAAATCAGTGTTATTATATAAATCAGTAAACAAGCTGCTGTAAGTAGCACCAGTTGATTCGTTTCTAGCGTTGATTTTAGTTTCGTATGCAGTTGCACCCAAACCACCACCAATGTATATGTTCCAATTTGATTTTTGTTTGTAGAAATTGATGTTATTTACCGCCATTAACAATTGTAAACTTAAATCCTGTGTTCTGTTTTTGTAGTTATAATATACTACTTCAGCAGCACGACCAGGAATGGTAGTAGTTCCAAATGAAGTTGGTGCGCTGTAATATTGACTTAATGGCTCGTTGTTAGCAAAGTTTCCAGCTGCTTTCCAGTTTAAACCTTTAGCAGTTCCGTACAAGTATTGCATTCTAACAGAGAATAAATGACCTAAAGATTTTCTTACATGAGCAGAAAAACCCATAGTTGGTGTAATGCTGGCAACATCACCTAAAATATTAAATAAACCGCCAGATACCCCAACTTCCCACATGTTGCGTGGCTTAGATGGATAATTGTAGGTGTTATTCCAGAACTCGTTTTGCTGAGGCATTCCCTTGCGGGTTACAACTATTGTGTCGTATACATCATAAACTGCTGTTGACTTTTGAGCAAATGTGGATCCCATAAATAGGATGAACATTGTCATTAATAATGTGTACTTTTTTGTTTGCATAACTTTTAAATGATTATTCGTTTTCTTAAATTGACTAATTTATGTGGGCAAATTTATTTAAGTAACACTCAATTACCAAAAAAAACATTATTTATTTTTAAATAAGTACAAATTATTTTTAAAAACGAGCATTATTGATGGAAATTATTAATTCAAAATTAAAAATTAAAAAATTTGGGTAACTTAATTTTCGGATGATATTTACTCCGCTTTTTACTTTTTACTTTTTACTTTTTTTAGAAAATTTAATTTGAAGTCGACCTTGCCTTTACTATCTTGCTAAATATATACATGAAATTTTCAGCCCACACCATAAATGAAGAATTAAGCATTTTTGAAAAAAAATTTGCTGAAGCTGCTAAGAGTAAAGTTCCATTATTGGACAGAATAATGCAGTACATCATTCGCAGAAAAGGTAAACAACTCAGACCTATGTTTGTTTTTTTAAGTGCAAAACTTCATGCGCCAATCAATGAAAGTACGTACCGTGCTGCATCTCTGGTAGAATTACTCCATACGGCTACACTCGTTCACGACGATGTGGTGGATGAATCTTTGGAACGCAGGGGTTTCTTTTCCATCAATGCCATTTGGAAAAATAAAATTGCAGTTTTAGTGGGCGATTATCTTTTATCCAAAGGATTGCTTTTGTCTACTGCAAACAAAGAATTCCAACATTTGGAAATACTTTCAGACGCAGTGCGAAAAATGAGTGAGGGCGAATTATTACAATTGGAAAAATCGAGGAAATTAAATCTCGATGAATCAATCTACTTTGAAATCATTACCAACAAAACTGCATCATTACTAGCATCTGCTTGTGCTGTGGGCACATATACCACCACTCAAAATCTAGAAACCACTGAAATCATGCGCAATTTCGGTGAAAAAGTAGGCATTGCATTTCAAATCAAAGATGATTTATTTGATTATGGAACAGAGAAAGTAGGCAAACCAACAGGAAATGATATTCGAGAAAAAAAACTAACCTTACCGTTGATTTACACGTTAAATAAAGTGGATAAAAGCATTCGAAAGCAGTTGATATACATCTTAAAAAATAAGCACAAAAACCAAACGCAAATTAACTTTGTAATTGATAAAGTAATTGAAGCTGGAGGTATTGAATACGCAACTAATAAAATGCTTGCTTATAGAGATGAGGCACTTTCCATATTGCATCAATTTAATAAAACCCTCGTGCGTGATGAACTTGAATCATTGGTTCGATTTACAACAGATAGAAAATATTAAGCTTGGAAAAAAAATGGAACATACTGCAAAAAGATGAAACGGCTGTTAAATCGTTGAAGGAGTCTTTAAAAATAAATGAAACCATTTGCGCCATGCTCGTGCAACGCGGCATTACCAATTTTGATGACGCAAAAAAATATTTTCGTCCTGATTTGAGTAATCTACACGACCCTTGGCTCATGAAAGATATGCATAAGGCCGTGGACCGTGTGGAATTCGCCATTTCAAATAATGAAAAAATACTTGTTTTTGGCGATTATGATGTTGATGGTACAACTGCTGTTGCTTCGTTTTATCAATTCTTATGCAGTATCTACAACCCCGATTTTTTAGACTATTATATTCCGCATCGTTATAGAGAAGGATATGGTGTAAGTAAAGCGGGCATTGATTTTGCAAGCGCCAATGGTTTTAATTTAATTGTTTGTTTAGATTGCGGTATCAAATCTGTTGACCTCATCCATTACGCAAAGACACTAGGAATTGATTTTATTGTTTGCGATCATCATTTGCCAGGGATCGTGCTGCCAAATGCTGTTGCTATTTTAAACCCCAAACAAATCGATTGTAATTATCCTTATAAAGAACTTTGTGGTTGTGGTGTTGGATTTAAATTCATGATGGCATTGAGCGATCACTTTAAAAAAGAAGCCGATTATTATTTAAGATATCTAGACTTAGTGGCGGTAGCCATAGCTGCAGATATTGTTCCGATTACGGACGAAAACAGAATTTTGGCATATCATGGTTTGCATAAAATAAATACAAATCCATCTTTGGGGATAAGCACCATAATAAAATTAGGAGCGATTCAAAAAAAATTAACCATAACCAATGTGGTATTTATAATTGCCCCTAGGGTAAACGCTGCAGGAAGGATGGATGATGCTAGAAAAGCAGTGCAATTATTTATCGAACAAAATGAAACAGAAGCTGTCAAACTGGGCGAAATGCTTCAATCGGATAACAAAGAAAGAAAAGAAACCGATTCTTCAATTACGCAAGAAGCCCTAGAAATATTACAAGAAGACATTTCATTTAAAGATAAAAAAAGTTGTGTCATTTATAGAGACCATTGGCATAAAGGCGTAGTAGGTATTGTAGCATCACGCATCATCGAACATCATTACAAACCAACGATTGTACTTACATTAAGCGATGGTATTGTAACAGGAAGTGCGCGAAGTGTAAAAGGATTTAACTTACATGAAGCGATTTATGCTTGCAAAGAACATTTACTAGTTTTTGGCGGCCACTTTGCTGCAGCCGGTCTTTCGATGTTGCCTGAAAATGTAGAAGCTTTCAAAAATAAATTCGAAGAAGTGGTTGCTGCAACTATAAAACCTGAATCTTTAGTTCCAGAAATCATCATTGATTCGGAAATAAAATTTTCAGAGATCAACCAAACTCTTTTTAATATTATCAGCCAAATGGAACCTTTTGGCCCCGAAAATATGCGCCCAGTTTTTATTGCAAAAAATGTGGTTGATGGCGGTTACTCAAAACTACTAAAAGAACAACATGTAAAATTTCATGTGAAGCAAAATAACATTTCTCAAAACGGCATTGGTTTTAATATGCCAGAAAAATTAGAATTGCTTCAATCCAAACAGCCCGTTGATCTTATTTTTTCACTCGAAGAAAACGAATGGAATGGCAATGTCACTATCCAACTCATGGTCGACGATTGTAAATTAAGTATATAATTTTAGCTCCAGCGGAGCGACCTGTCTCTAACAAAAAACAAACATCATATAAGCTCCATAGGAGCGACCTGTCTCTAACAAAAAACAAACATCATATAAGCTCCGTAGGAGCGACCTGTCTCTAACAAAAAACAATAACCTTATAAGCTCCGTAGGAGCGACCTGTTTCTATGCCTAACACCTACTCCCAAATATACATCCAAATAGTGTTTGTTGTAAAACGCAGACAAAATCTGATAGATAAACAACACAGAGAAGAATTACATAAATTCATAACAGGAATTGTGACAAACCGAGGACAAAAAATGCTTGCTGTTTTTGCCATGCCTGATCATGTGCATGTGTTAGTAGGTTTAAAGCCAGATGTTTCCGTTTCAGATTTAGCAAGAGATATAAAAGCAGGTTCATCTAAATTTATAAACGATAGCAATTGGATAAATGTGAAATTTAATTGGCAAGAAGGATTTGGTGCTTTTTCTTATGCGAAAAGCCAAATAGACAATGTGATAAAATATATTTTAAATCAAGAAGAGCATCATAGAAAACAAACTTTTAAAAAAGAATATCTTGATTATCTTCAAAAACTTGAAATTGATTATGATGAAAGATATTTGTTTGAATGGATTGAATGATGCAGGTCGCACCTACGGATGCTAGAAACATTGCGCTCCGATGGAGCTAAATACTGCAAAGTTCAAATCGTTATTGATTCATATTGTTCAAATGAACCGAATGATTCACGTCGCACCTACGGATGCTAGAAACATTGCGCTCCGATGGAGCTAAAAAAATACAATACATAAATTATACTAAAACACACCCCTCTATTAATGCTAAAAGGATAACATAAATTATGCAAAAAAAATTCGAACTGTTTCTAACAAAACTATAAATCAAATAAGCCCCATAGGAGCGACCTGTTTCTAACAAAAACTATAAATCAAATAAGCCCCAGCGGGGCGACCTGTTTCTAACAAAAACTATAAACCAAATAAGCCCCAGCGGGGCGACCTGTTTGTACAAAAAAACCGATTGGATATCTTATGAAACTTTGGATACCCAATCGGTAGATTCAAAAAATCGTGTTGAAGATTAAAAATACAAAGCATGTATTTCTTCATAACGAAAATTAATTCTTCTCCAACAACTCAACACTTCTATTGATAAAAGATGTTAGGTTATTTCCAGTAAGCAAACCTTGTGACAACAAAGCCAAATCAGCTAAGTTCTTAGTTAACTTCTCTTGCTTTTCTGTATCTGTTTCTGCTAATATGGTTTTAAAAATAGGGTGATTACCATTGATGGTTAAATTCACTTCATCGGGCATATTTGCATACCACGCGCCCATTCCACCGCCTGTTGATGCCATATCTTTCATTCTTCTCATCAACTCTGGTCGTGTAGCCGTTACCGGTACCATGTTTGGAGATAGCCCTTTTACTTCCACATTTATTTGCAATCCATCCATTGGCTTGTTAAACAAGTTTGTGATTTTTTCTGTTTCCTCTTTACTCAAAACACTGTCCGAAGTTTCTGATTTATCAATTAAATTATCTGCAATGTCTGAATCTACGCGAACAAATAAAGTATCCGCCCATTTCAATTCCATGTTATTGATAAATGCGGCGTCAACCAAGGTTTCCATCTTTACGGTTACATAACCTTTTGCAATAGCTTGTTGAATAAATACATCTTGTTGTACCGGATTGGTGGTGTATAAAACAACTTGCTTTCCTTCTTTGTTTTTTTGCAAGGTTTCGGTAGCGATTTTGTATTCTTCAAACGTGTAAAATTTTCCAGCTGTATCTTCCATGATGAAAAACTTGTTGGCTTTTTCCAAAAACTTATCATCGGTCATCATGCCATACTTTACAAACAATCCCAAACTCTCCCATTTTTCTTCGAATGCTTTTCTATCTGAATTGTAAATCTCTTCTAGCTTATCCCCTACTTTTTTGGTGATGTGCGCGTTGATTTTCTTTACATTCGGATCGCCTTGCAAATAACTTCTACTTACATTTAATGGAATATCTGGGCTATCAATTATACCATGCAACAACATCAAAAATTCAGGTACAATGTCTTTCACTTCATCAGTTACAAAAACCTGATTAGAATACAATTGGATTTTATCCTTTTGGATTTCGTAGCTCTGTTTGATTTTTGGAAAGTATAATATCCCTGTTAAATTAAATGGATAATCTACATTCAAATGAATCCAAAACAACGGTGTTTCGCCATAAGGATACAACTCCTTGTAAAAATTTTGATAATCATCCGCAGTTAGTTCGGAAGGCTTTTTTGTCCATGCTGGAACTGGATTGTTGATTTGTTTGTCCTCAAAAAAGATGGGAACCGGTAAAAATTTACAGAATTTTTGAAGCACAGTTTCTATTCTTTGTGATTCCAAAAACTCCATGCTTTCCTCGTTCAAATGCATCACTATTGATGTACCACGTGATTCTTTTTCTGTTTCTTCTAATATAAATTCTGGACTTCCATCACACTCCCACCTAACTGCTGGAGCATCTTTAAAGCTTTTTGTGATTACCTCTACTTTAGAGCTTACCATAAATGAACTGTAAAATCCTAAACCGAAATGACCAATAATACTGGCTTCGTTTTGACCTTTATATTTTTCCAAAAATTCTTCTGCACCACTAAACGCTACCTGATTCAGATATTTATCCACCTCTTCAGCAGTCATCCCAATTCCTGTATCTGAAATGGTTAAGGTCTTTTTTTCTTGATCTATTTTAATGTCGATTCTCAATTCGCCCAATTCGCCTTTCATTTCTCCAATTGATGAAAGCGTTTTAATTTTTTGAGAGGCATCTACCGCATTACTTACAAGTTCTCTGATAAAAATATCATGTTCGCTGTATAAAAACTTTTTAATAATGGGGAAAATGTTTTCCGTTTGTACCCGAATACTTCCTTTTTGCATAATAATATTTTTTACTTTTTCTTTTGGTTATCAAATAAAATACCATGAGTTGTTTTATGTCAGCTTGACACAAAAAAGGGCTCTGTATGACAGAACCCTTTATAATTTTGACTAAATACTTTTTATTGAACCATAATGGCTTTGTGAATCTTAAAGAAAGGATTGAATACTTGCAAAGTATAATTTCCAATGGGCAATTTTGCTGGGAATATAAATCGATCATCAATAAAATCAACTTGAACAATCATATCTTTTTGATATACCAATTGCCCGATTGAATTAAACAATCTCAAAGCATAATGTCCAGGTTTAATGCCACTTAAGCTATAATGTATTTCAGTTCCTCTTTGTGCAGGAATATCATAAACGATAAGTCCAGCAGGAATTCCTTTGGTGATAAACAATTTCTGTTCTCCATAAACAATGCTCGTTGCATTTTTTGCATACGCTCTGTAATAATACGCTGTATTTTGAATCAAGCCATTTAACACACTTGAAAATGCAGTGTTTAATAAATTATTCGAAATTACTTTAGTTCCAAAACCAGGAATAAATCCATTAATGCCACTAAACTCGATACCATATTCTGTAATTGCAGAACAACCCTCTGTTGGGATTGCGCCATGAAGCACAGCTGAATTACTTGTGATATTCGTACTATCTGACGTCAATACAATGGCCAAAGCTGGCAACACCTCTACAGTCATTGTAGTTGTTGACGTGCAATTAGAAGTTGTTGGTGTAAATGTGTATGTAGTCGTAGATGAATTGTTTATTGCTGGCAACCAGGTACCTGTAACACCATTTGTTGAAGTAGTTGGTAATGTAAAATTTTGTCCGCTACATATTGGCGCTACCTGAGTAAATGCTGGAACAACTGAAGGGTTTACCTGAACAGTCATTGTAGCCGTTCCTGCGCATTGTCCATTATTTGGCGTAAATGTGTATAGAGTTGTTGTATTGTTATTTACTGCAGGTAACCAAGTTCCTGCAATGCTATTTGTTGATGTTCCTGGTAAGGTAAATGTACCGCCCGCACATATTGGAGCTACTTGTGTAAAAATTGGCGTAACCGGCGTATTTACCACTACAGTTAAAGTTGCAGTTGTCGCACAAGGATTCCCAGATGGTGTAAATGTATATGTTGTGGTGGTATTATTATTTATTGCCGGAGTCCAATTACCTGAAACACCATTTGTTGAGGTGGTTGGCAAAGTAATTGTACCACCAACACAAATAGGTGCAATTGGAGCAAACGTTGGTGTAACACTTGGATTTACTGTTACCGTTAATGTTGCCGTTGTACCACATTGACCTACTGATGGTGTAAATGTATAGGTTGTAGTAGTTGTATTATTTATTGCTGGCAACCAAGTTCCTGTAACGCCATTTGTTGATGTTGTTGGTAATGTAAAACTTCCTCCACTACATATTGGAGCAATGGGTGCAAACTGTGTAGTTACAGATGGTGTAACAGTAACCGTGCGTGTTGCTGCTGCAGCACATTGTCCAGCAGTTGGTGTAAACGTGTACGTTGTGGTTGCATTGTTGTTAAATGCTGGAGCCCAATTACCACTAATATTATTTATTGATGTAGTTGGAAAAGTTACAATCCCGCCACTGCAAATTGTTGTATCTGGTCTTACTATTGCCGTAGCGCCTGGTGCGTTTACAGTTACAGTCATGGTTGCAGTTGTAGCGCACAAACCATTTGTTGGTGTAAATGTATAAGTAGTAGTTGCGGTATTATTTATTGCCGGAGTCCAAGTTCCAGTTACTGCATTAGTAGAAGTTGTAGGTAAAGTAAAACTACCGCCGCTACAAATTGCTGCAATCTGTGTAAATGCTGAAACAGTTCTTGGGTTAACCGTTACCGTTAGTGAAGCCGTTGTAGCACAACCTGCTCCTGATGGAGTGAATGTGTACGTAGTAGTTGCTGTATTATTAACAGCAGGTAACCATGTTCCAGAAATTGAATTGGTAGATGTTGTAGGTAAGGTTAATACATTTCCACTACAAATTGGCGCAATAGGATTAAATGTTGGGGTAGTTGATGCCAAACCCGTTCCGCTTGCTGCAACATTAACAGCAGTAGCACCTCCACCTGAAACCGGAATATCTCCATTGTAAGCTAGCGCTAATGTTGGTGAAAACTTTACATATACTGCACCTGAGTATGTTCCACCAGGTTGCGGAATACTCAACGTATTTAGATAAGTACCTGAAGCCGATGTTGAAAATGTATATCCTGTTAATGGTCCTACACTTATGGGTGTTGAAGATAATCCAGCACCTGTGATGGTAAATGAATTTGGACCACCTACAGAACCAAGACATACATTACCAAACGATGTAAGTGCACCAGCTGTAAGTGTTGGACTCACTGCAGAAACCGTCCATGAGATGGTTACATCATCCAAACCTAAACCATGATCACTGGTAACGTGATTTGAATCATCCCATTTTATCATAATAAATTCGTTATTGGCTAAATTCAATCCTGGAATAGAAATGTTTGAAACAGAAACTTTATTGGCTGCAGCATTTCCGTCTAAGGCACTAGCCGGCACTACGTTTACAGGAGTATTTAATGTTAATGCAGGTATTTTTGTCCAACCATTTATAGCATTGATGTCAACTGGAGGAATGGCAAATGTATCAGGTGGATTTAAAGCAGTTAAAGCAGATGTACCAGTTTTATAATACACATAAAATTGATGGATACTTGTTGTCCCTGCGTTTCGCCATTGTTCTAGTGTATAACTTACTTTAATATCTGAAATGTTTGAGCCTGAAGTATTTTTCAGTTGTACTCCATGTGCAAAACCACCTGCATTTGCATTGTTGGACCCAACTGATCCCAATGCCCTATCTGTACTTCCTGTAGAACCGAAATTATAACCAGCACCTGTATTTCCTGTTCCTGTACTTAATAAATAAGTAGTTAACAACCCAGTTCTTTGTGAATACCAATTTGGAATAGTAGAATTATCTATCCAATTAACCGTTCCACTATTACCTAACCCATCAAACGTTTCCGTATTTGAACCCGTTGCGCTCATTAATATCTGTGCGTCAATCTTTTGGATATTCAATAAAGTAAAGCAAAAAATTAATGCAGCTAAAATGCCATTTTGTTTATTTTTCACAAACCCAATTTTGTTTATTTTTTTCATTTTTTACTTTTAAATTTCTTACGAATATTTCACTTAAATCAATGAGGCCACAATGATTGCAGCCTCAGTGAAAAATTTACTTCTGAATATTTTTACTATTGTACATCCCCTGGATTTCTGATTAAAAATTCTTTAGTTGTACCATTATAATTTTTTGCATGACCTGTCCAAGTTCTTGCACCTGTTGGTAATGCTTGTGAAGCATAAGTTGCAACAGTTGCATTGTATAATGTCATGTTACCTGATGCATCAGTTATAGTACTGCTTCCTGAAAAAGTTGTAGCCCCAGTTGCCGTTGCATTAACTATCCTTACCAAAGACAACTCAAAATTTTGAGGTGATTGAAGTGGCAACCCAATTGAAGCATTTACTTCTGCAATTGTTTTTACCAATGGCGTTACTACTCTTCCTGTTGCAAGAGCCGCTGGAGCAGTAGATCCAAATGCTTTTTTCAATTCTAATGAACCTCTGTAGTTTAATAATGAATCATTGGTAATATCAAATACCAATGAATCTCCAATATTGTATGTTAAGGTTCCTCCGATGTAAACTGTAATAGCAGCACCACTTCCATCTTGTAAAATCAATGCGCCAGTAGAAATGTTTTTACTTGCCGCATCTGAAGTTACTACTCCTGCAATTGATGCTGAAGTGGTTAATTTGATGTTTGTACCTGTGTATAATGCACGTAGCGCAGCAATGGTAATTCTTCCACCTGGATTAGGATTAGGGTTTGGATTTCCACCACATCTTACACTGTCAAAACGAACGTCGTTTTCACTACGAAGCAACATTTGTTTTGTTGTGGTGTTGCTTGTTGGAGATGAACGATAAATGGTATAAATAGCAGCAATACTTCCGTTTCCTTTTGGAATTTTCACTCCAGCAAAACTTGCGTATCCACTATTACGAACTACTATATTTACATTGCTTCCACAACCTTTATTGATGTTTCTATTAACCGTGCTTTTGTATGAAGAGGTATCGCCATAAGTTTTTGCGGTATCCGCACTTGAAAATTCGTATCCTTCTAATTTTACTAAAGCATTGATGTACTTGTTGTTCATTGTTGTACCTAAATCAGCTACAGTTACCGTAATTGGTTCTACCGGATTATTCAATGTTCCACCAATTAAATGATTAGATACCATTGCGCCAGGAATACCTTCAATTGAAGGCAAACCATCTATAATAGCTTTGTAACCCAATACCATATTGCCGTAAGAATCAGTTAATGTTAACCCTTTACATTTTACAAATATTCTTCTTCCAACTGGATAGCTTGCATATAAACTATACGCATCTACTAAAATTTGCATGGCACCAGTTGAATCTTGAATAAACAATTGCTTGTAAATATTGCCGCTTTTATCATTAGCCACTACAATACCTGAAATAATTACATCTTCATTAATCAAATCATAAACACCTGAAATAGTATGGTAGGTTTTTAACGCTTGAATACTTGTATTCGCTTCAATATTCACTTCACCTGCTCCTGGAGGCGCATCAAATGTTTTTTCACATGCACTAAAAGCTCCAATAGCAACGATCAATGTGATTGCGTGAATTAGTTGTTTAATTTTATTCATTTTATTTACTTTTTTTATTGGTTGAATTTTATTTTTTATTAGAATCTTAATGATACACTAGCCATGAAATTTGTTCCAAATGCGTAGAATTTTTTGGCTGGAAATTTTTCTGCATTTTTTTCCGCAAAATCATATCTCAATTGCTCAAAACCACCTGAAACGATATTTGTGTTATTTAGGATATTGTTTATGCCAACGTTGAACATCAAGAAGGTTCTCTTTTCCATTCCTTTAAATTTGTTGTTCATCAACCAGCTCCATCCTGCAAATACATCTACGGTATGCTGTGGCTTTAATCTTGTTTGATCTAATATGCTATGCCAAAGTGCCGTTCCTGGTTCTAATCCATTTACAGCTTCTTCGGTTCTTCTTACAGGGTTAAAATCCAACCACATGTCGTCAAAATAATTGAAATTCACATTTACAAACCAATAGTTTGGTGAGCGATAATTCAAACCAATATTGTATGCTTGTTGTGGTGTTGGTACGTTGTAATTTTTTGAATATATCAATTGATCTTTTGCAATAACCTGAGAATTGTTATCAGAAGTAACGGTTGCAACCTGACGCGTGTCGTATCTAAATTTACCAATACCAGCTGCAGCTGTTGTAGTTAATCCTTTGTATAAAATCACTTCAGTTCCCAACTCAATACCTTGATGTACTTTACCAATATTATTCAATGCATAATTTACTACACTTCTCAATTGATCATTGTAAAAAGTAAGTACGTTGGTTTGATGCTCAAATTTGGTGTAAT
>Ga0304730_1001640_pt1 | contig 16620 bp, 22 predicted proteins | sample M_130628_MF_Meta_FD_190474 | JGI IMG/M metagenome (GOLD analysis project Ga0304730, IMG submission 190474) | Freshwater microbial communities from Lake Montjoie, Canada to study carbon cycling - M_130628_MF_MetaG (v2) (version 2) | ecosystem: Environmental > Aquatic > Freshwater > Lake | place...
GGGTCTATAAGTAAAGCGTACGGGATGCTTGCAACATTGACTTTTTTGCCAATAGACAAATGTAAGTGCGAGCCAGTTGAAAACTCACCGGTATTGCCAACCTTACCTATGGGTTCGCCAGCGTGAACGTATGTGCCAACTGTTCGGCCTGACTGAGCTTTCAAATGAGCGTACAAAACAAATAGTTTGTCAGATGTTGACTGAACAACATACCAGCCCAAGCCGTCAGACCAGGCGTTAGCTTTGATTGATCCGTTAGTAATCGCCGGAATCAGACTGCCATCTTTGGGATGCCAATCCTGACCGCGATGCGGTCTGCCATCACGATACGGCGCAAGGTTACCGAATTCGTCACCGCGAAACTTTTTAGCAAAGGGTTCAATATATTTAGTCATAGTGCGGTAGCCCCTTGAACAAGTGCAAGGTCATCTACATAAAACGTGGTTAAGTTGGCTGTGTCTATAGCCACACTAAATGTCGTTGAAGCAGCAGTTACATTTTCCCACTTTAATTGGTTATATCCGTCTATTGGTGAAAACTGAGTAACAGTTTTAGTTTCACCAAAAGTAGCAACCGATATAGTTCCTGCAACTCTTTTAACCCAAATACTAAATGAGTATTTCAAACCAACAGTTAAAAGGGTGCTGCTAAATGACCCACCAGACGCAAAATCCCCCGTATCGTAGTCAAAAGTATAGTAAACCTGAAGACTTCTAGTGCCAGTTCGTGGAGTCACGCTGGTATTTTGAAAAAGACCACTCCAACCTGCATTTAAAGTGCCTGATTCAAAACTAGGGTCGGGAAATAAATTAGCAGGTGCAGCCTTTACGCTACCAACCAAACCAGCAACAACCCCACTCACTATGTAAGTCCGTTACCGCTAATGATCCAGGCAGTTGAGGTGATCTTTACAGCAGTAGCCATACCAAAGGCCGCCAGCGTTCTTGAACCCGTAGTGCCAGCACCAGCCAAATACATCGTGTCAGTAGTGATGGCAATAGTCATAGTTGCACCTGAACCAGCAATGAAAGTGTAAGTTGTGCCAATCGGTAAAGCGAGGTTTGCGTTCGAGTTAATCGTAACTGTGCGTGTAGCCGAAGCGTAAATGTGTTTACCAGCATCACCAGCAACGAGAGTGTATGAACCTGTGGTTGTTGCGTTCTGCGGAATACCCATAAACCCAAACCCGGCAGAAGCAGTAGTTGTTGTGCCATCAGGAACAGTAGTCGCTAAACCTAGAACAGCAGAACTTGAAGTGCCAGAATTAGTTATTGGTGAGTTAACAGATATAACACCACTTGTGCCATTAGTGCCATTAGTTCCGTTAGTACCTGCTGCACCAGTAGCACCCGTAGCCCCTGTTGCACCTGTTGCACCTTGAATACCCTGAATACCTTGTGAACCCGTAGCACCAGTAGCACCCGTTGCACCCTGTGCGCCAGTAGTCCCTTGTGCACCAGTTGCACCAGTAGCACCCGTAGCACCTTGAATACCTGAAGTACCCAAAGAAACGGTGGCGTTAGTTTCGCTAACTGTTACAACGACATCAGGCACGAGTGATTTCTCCAGTCACATTAAAAGAACCCTGCAACATTCTTGTTGTTACAGAACCGGAATATAGTTCAAGATCGTATGAATACGAACCAGGAATCAAAGCCGCTGTTGCCGTACTAGCAATAGTTACCAACACACTCCCAGCTGTGCCACCCAAAGTAATACCACCATTAGAACTCGTCAAATTTAGCAACGCTGTCGCAGCACCAGCAGAATCACGAACCTGCATCGCAGACGTATAACCTGTCAGGTTTTGCGCCGTGCCGCCCACAGTCAAAGTAAAAGTTGTGTCAAACGTTGCTCCCTGTGGGCAAGTTATGTTGTATGTACCAGGGCTTATCAAACGAACATCCTACCTATCCACGCGCCAACGCCACCAGAAGCTATTGCCACACCCATAAGAATCCAACGAAACTGTTCCAAAGCGCGCAGTCTTATTTCGTGATCCTTCATATTGCGTTCAACCCAATCAACGTGTGTTGGGATTTTCTCATTCAGAATTGCAACTTGTTTCGTTAGTTCAACGGCCCACTGTGGGATAGGTTCGTTAGTCATTGACCGGCACACCAATCAAAACTTCTTTGCAACCGCCACAAACCGTTATGTGTTTCGGGTCTGTCAACTCATACCTAACATTTTCATTAGGGCAGCCAACAACAACACAAATAAATACCTTAACCATTAGACAACCTCATAACTGATGTTAGCCGTAATGGAATCGCTAGTAGCCCACACAGCAATAGGGATAGCGGAAGTCAAAGCTACCGCGGTTAAGTAAGTACCTGCTGAGTTCAAGGCACGAACAAACGCGTAACCAGGTGTTGAAGTGATGTACACCGTGCCGGGATATCGAACACCCGGAGAAGCATCATAAATCAAGGCCGTGCCAGCAGCCCCCGACCTGTTGCTGCTTGCTTGATTTACGGGCAATGAAAAACTTACATCACCAGTAATGGCCGAAGTCGCACCTAAAGCAAAATAGAAATTAACAACCATAAGCTCACCAAGTTGCGCGTAAGAAGCCGATAGGGTGTACCCCGAACCTAGCGTGACACCAGCAATTGTAGGCGTGTATGACTTCCAAACAATGTCAAACTCCATCCAGGCTGAACCTGAGTACACAAAGTAGGCATCAGAATCAACAAGATATGAGAACATTCCTTCAGACGGGGCTGTTAAAGCGGTTGTTCGGGCCGCCGCTGATGCAAAAGTCATAATGGTTTGTTGCATCAAATAAGTGTTTGTATCTGACGCGGTGAGTATGTCACCACTTGTAAAGCTTTTGTATCCTGCACCAGCCATAATTTCCTAACCTAATAAATTAAAGTCTAACCTACCCAAAACGGTGTTGTCCAAAGTCAACCAGCCGTTATCAGCAGAAGAAAACTTGAAAGTAACCTCGTGGTTTGAAGTTGAAATGCTGTGATCAATACCAATGATTTGACAGTATTTCAAAATGTTCGACCCAACTAAGTTTGGGGTAAAAGATACTTGCACAAAGTCAGTCAATTCTAACGCAAGCACTTCAGCTTGTTGCCCCGAAGTCAAACCGGTAAGCTCAATAACCACCGACTCAAAACGGTATTCCGGTTCTGAGTATCTGGTAGCAAGAACATTACAAATACTTTGTAACGCAGTTTGCGTGTTAGTTAGCAGGGTTGTATCAGAATAAACAATTGCACCGTAAGAACTTATTGAAGAAGCGACATCATTTGTAGCAACATCAGCAAAAGTGTTTTGAAGCTGTATGCGGTTGTATAGATAGTCTGAACCGTAGTTGACGTTGATAGCGTTGTAAGGAATGTCTGTGCCATCTTGGGTAAAAGTTGTTGTGGTGATTGAGCCACCGTTTACGGCCTTGAAAGTAAATTGATTATTTTTGCCCCAGAAAATTGCACCGTTTTCTGACCGCGCAACAAGCTGCAAGTACTCCAGCAAGTTAGTGCCGTCAGCAATACTTGTGTCATTCATATTGAAATTGCCTTGTGCGATGCTTGCCGAAGCGTCACCAGGTATCCCACAATAAATTTGACCGATAGCCGCCAAAATTCTTGCACCAGATTTTTGCACGGTAGTTACAACCGCAGGAAGGGTTTGATTTGCTTGATACATAAAGCCATCAGCACCCGAAGCTGTTGCAATACTGTCACCGTTTACGTCATAACTGAATGTCCAGTTTTCAATGTAACCGCTAAAAATAAATTCTGAACCAACCTTGACCGTCACCCTACGGCGCAGAACAATTTTGCCATTGAACGGGCTGGAAGTGTTTAGCGGATCAAAGGCCCTAGTGCGATTGTCAAAAACAAAACTAAATTGACCTGCCGTAAATACATCAAGCTCACGGCTTTTGCCACGATTTGTGTAAACGCTTCTGACGTATGAAGTAACTTCATCAGCAGATGAAGTACCAGCACCTAAATAAACTTTGACAATTGGTTTTGCCACTATCCAACCTTTGCGTAAACAGGGCCAGACTGACGTTCAAAAGCAGAAATAGCATTAACTACTTGCCGACCAATAGAAGCACCATCAGCACCCATACCAGCGTTCACAGTCAAATTGAAAACCGTGTTAGGTTTAGCACCAAACTGTGCCGCCGTGCCAGTCTGAGCGATACCGGAAGCCAACCCCTGAAACTCAGCAAATGACGTGTTGATTTTGCCGATAGTACCAACACCCGAAGAAACTAGGCTTGCCGCTAAACGACCACCCTCCATAGGCCCTGCGGCAATCAACTGATTCAACAAAGTAGCGTTTAGATTTTGTGCAGCCAAAGTATTAATATTTGCAGAGAAAGCTTTGGTTTGTGCAATCAATTTGTCAATGTTGTTCAACAATCCAGCGGCACTTTCACCCATTGAAGTAATGCTAAACGCGCCCAAAATAGAATCACGAATACTGGCAAAAGTATCTTTTACTGAAGCCGCGTAATCTGCATCATCTTGTTTCTGTTGCTCATAGGCAGCTTTCTTAGCAGCACCCAATTCTTCTAAACCGTTAGCGGTCTTATTCCAAGTGTTTTGCAAGGTTTTCAAACCAGATTTACTTGTGGAAACAATAGTGTCGTACAGTTTCACCCAATCCGCACCACTGTCAACAATAGATTTTGCCAAACCTTCTGACAAACCTTTACCGGTTAGGTTGGCTAACGCACGAATCTTCTTAGCATCATCGCCCATTTTTGAAGTAAAAGCTTTAAAGGGATCAGGCTTAGTTTCACCACCACCACCGCCACCTGCTGGTTTGTAAGTCATTAGTGTTGGTTTTGTCCACGTCTTGCCTGTCCAAGTAGTTTGAAACCAATTAGTTTTACCATTTCGGTCTGTAATGGTGTAGGTATACACAGTGCCAGGCACAGGGTTTTCGGGTCTGACATCTGTGGTAGGCCCTGGCGACAGCGTTCCACTTGTAAAATTGGGAATACCACTTCCGGCAGCGTTCAAACCTGTCAGGGCATTAGCGGCGTTTTTTGCTTCCATACCGAGCAGAGCAACTGAAGCTGTAATAATACCTATACCAGCCGCAACCATCAAACCGTTTTTAGAAAAAACACCAGTACCCACAATAAGTAACGCTTGCGCTAAAGATGCGCCTTTTGTAACTGCCAGATAAACGCCCATAGCAACCGAAACAATTCCTATGGCCGCAGCAAGACCACCCAAAACGAGTGCAAACTTTGCAATAGCTTCGCGGTTCTGAATAATGAAACCTAGCGAATCACCCAGCATTGTGACAACACCGGCAATACTGTTTGCCAAATCATTCATTTGCTTCTGACCCATAGGTGATGCCAGGTATGTAGCCAACTGTTGTACATAGGGAATCAAGGCCCTACCAATGGTTTCTTGCATTTCGCTAAAAATTACATTGATACGCGCAAACGGATCAGTATTAGCGGCCTGTTCCGCCATACCCTTAATAGACTGTTGCAAGTCACCAAAAAGATTAGTCGAACCCTTTAGTTCAGGCATCAACCTAGTCAACTGCATAGTGTTGCCGTTGAAAGCTTTACCCAAAACGCTTGCCGCTTTTTCAACACTTATTTGTTTGGTAGCCGATAAGTCAAGCGACATTTGCATTAGGTCATTAGCGTTAGCCACCGAACCCGTAGCCATTACCAAAGATTGAAAAGCCGGTCTTAACTGATCGTCAACAATCCCGTTTTGAATAGAAAACTTGGCTATTGATTTTTCAACAGAAGCAATAACTTCGTCACTAGCACCAACGGTGTTCTTTAGTGCCTGAGCCAGAATTGCTTGCGACTTAGCATCACTAACGGCGGCCTTGCCAGCTTCTTTTAAAAAAGATGTAGCGGCACTGAGACCAACTCCCAGACCAACAGCACCAAGAATACCTTTTAGTTTTCTGCTAACCGAACCAAAATCTTTTTGCGCTTTTTTCAAACCCGAATCATCAAAAACGGATTTGACTGCAAGAATAATAGACCCAGACATTAGATGCCTTTCATATTGACTAGACGCGCATACTTACTAAGAACCTGTTCGACTTCACGTTTGGCTTTCGGCAAGGCTGCTTCAGCAGCAGGATACACAAACCTTGAAGCTGCACCACCTAAAACGCGAACCAGCGCGCGACCCTGACCGTTCACGCGATGCCGGCGCATACCGTTCTTGTACTTGTATGACCTTGTGTAACCAGAACCCTTGTAACCAGCGTCAAAGTAACTGCCCGACCTGCCAGCCATATCAGCCATAGATACTGCTGGTGAAGCAGCGCGAACACGAACCAAAGAAGTTGTCTTGGTGAAACCACTAGATTTAGTACGAAATTCAATCTTGACATCATCAGCAGTATGAACACGGCCCTTGCCATCCACTGACGAATTCCAAGTCAAGCGCCCACGCGTCATACCCGAAGGTGGCGTAACAGCCCCTAAACGGCTTTTGACGGCTTGTTGAATAGGTTTAGCAGTAGCCTTAGCGTCACGCAATAATGCGGTGCGTAGCTTCGGATCAAGTGCTTTCAAGCGTTTCTGTAATTGTCTAATGTCATTTACCGAAGGTGAATTTAGCGAAACACCAGCATTAGTCAAAGACCCGACCATTTTCGGAATAATCAAGTTGAGCATAGTGAACCGCCTTTCAATCAATTCTACCGCAGGTAACAAAATCGTTATCAAACAAATGCCCCACAGAACATTGAAACTATGGCAAACTGTAACAACGCAACGAAAGGAAAACATATGCGTACAACACCAATAATGGAAATCAACCCAACCGGTTACAACCAGGTTATTGATCAGTATTCGGAAGACCTTGTGATAGGCCGACAAACGGATATTGAAAAACAACTATTTGCACAACTAGCCACCGATGCCCAAAGCTACGATTCGATTGACTATGTGACAGACGGCGTTTACCACTATGAAGCGTGTCTAGTCGAAATCGCCAAAGGCAACATTCCAACAGACAACATTTACTTCCAAGCCCTAGTAGTTCGCCTTGCCTACAATGCCATTACAGACATTGAAGAATTTGCGTGGATAGTTGCCAACAGCCGTTTCACCGAAAAGCAGATACAGGAAATGATTGACCTAGCAGCATCAACCGTTGTCTGGCACAAGAACTTTGAAATAGACCAATACTTGACTATGCAAGGTGAACAGGCGGGATATCTACAAAAGCTTTACTGTGGTTGCAACTGCCACCAAAACAAGGTGCTTTCGCGCTAACCTGCAAACAAGAAAACCCCCACCTAAACAGTGGGGGCTTTTCTTTACTTAGGCGAATTCTTTGCAATCAAAACCTTGCTCATTGTCCACAACATACGTTCACTTTCCAACATCAACACACTAGGTGCAATACCGGTTTCAACTGCCAACGTAGCAATAAACCAATGCGCAGAACTATCGCCTAAGCCTTTAATTTTGGGTCAGGATCACCAACACCAACAGACTCAACATCGTCAACCCATTCAAGAAAAGGTTTAGCAGTTGCCTTGTTTCGGTGTTCAACATTCCAGGCGAGAAAGATTAGGTGAGTTAGCTTCAACTCATTTTCTAACCGTGCAATAGATAGATTGAATTCGTTTTCAAATGCGACCATATCGGATGCAACAGCAGTCACATTCTTTGAAGTACCATCCAAGAACTCAACGCGTAGATTCATTCTCATAGTTAGACTGTGGCCCTAGTGACAGCACCGGTAGTCGGCCAAGTAACGCTGAACGAACTGAGATCGCCTATCTGACCTGAAATTGGGGTGTAGGCGTTGATAAGGCAAGTTGCGGTATATGACGGGTTAGTTGCTGAAACAGCAGTACCAGCCGGCTTTACAACAATCGTACCAATGGTGTTGATCAATCCATTGATAGTTGCATCAACCGAAGATGCTGCATAGTCTTGATAGAAATCAAGCTTGACGGTGCTTGAAACAATTCCGCCAACAACAGTGCGGTACGCAGTAGACGCAGTGCCAAAGGTGGTGGTTTCAACTTCATTAGACGATGTTTCAATGGTCACGGAATTTAGTGATGAAGTTAGGTCAACACCATTCAAAGTGATAATGAAGTTAGTGGCAACAAATTTCGCCATTTATTTTCTCCCTGTTATGAGTAAACCGTGACAGCGAATTCCGCCGCTAGGTATGGTACTTCTGCAATTGTGATGCTTCCATAAGATGAAAGCCCAGACACCCTTAGGTTTTGTACAATTCCACCAAGCGTCTTATCCGATTCTACCGCAGTTTTTACAGACCCCGACCCTGTTGGTGAACAGTAGCCGTCTATCTTGTTTTGCCCTGAACGTTCATCAGCGCGACCAGCAATCACGGTAATTTTGAATTGGTATTCATCAAGGCCACGATTGAAAGTCATATCAAAATTTATAGACTGTGGTTCAACAATTGCAATAGGTGGATTTATGTTGTCTGGCACTGTGGAAGAAGTGCGTAAACCCGTAATGGTTGCCAGGTTAGCAGCAAGCCCGTCACGTATTTCTGTGATAGTAGCCATTACTGAAAGTTCCGCATCAGACGGTAAGGGTCAACAAGTTGACGCACATCGGGATCAAGACCAGAAGAAACACGCATAACACCCAAGTCACCGAAACCAGCAACACCCAACGGCGAGTCAGCACGTTTGTAAATTCGTGAAGCTTGAATAATGGTTGCTTGTTTGATAGCAGTGGGCGTTGCAGACCAGCCCCAAACACCAATCATCTGAACATTTGCGCGACCCGAACCGGTGACAAAACCATAGTTTGCCGAAAGATAGTTACCAGCCAAAGTTAGTTCGGTGTAGGGCCAACCAGTCAAACCACCCACCACATTGTTTAGGGGGTAAAGCTGATAATCCGAAGCAGTCAAAGTAACATCATAAATGCCGTCATCAAGGCTTGAAAGTTTTACTTGACTTAGTGATTGAGCGTCATCAATGTACACCTGAAAAGTGTTGTCTGTTGCGTACACGCGTGTAGCAGAACCGCCGTTGTAAAAGTATCGTTGTGCATAACCATCAATCAGACGGCTTGCTGACTCAACGGCCATTTCAAGCTGTGTGTCATCAATACTGTCGCTAATACGAAGGCTGTTTTTGATTTCAGCCAAAGTTGCGTACCCGTTAACAATTGCCACGATACTCCCTAAAGTCTTATGCTTCTAGTTTACCGCTAGTGATACGCGCCTTTATGTCTGTCGAACTGATGCCCTGCGTGTAAGGCAGATACACCAAACCAATACCGCGTTCATCCAACCAATCCTGAGTGAAATCCATTTGCTTGTGATAGTCGCGCCTAGCCCAATCAGAACCGATAACAACCAGGTCAGGTTCAACCCAGTCAATAGCGGTGCGCGAATTAGCCCCATCGAAGTTAGGAATAACATCGTGAACATAGCGGCAAGCCAATAGCACTTCTGCACGATCAATGTAAGACACAATAGGTGGCTTGCCCTTATAGGTTTCAATAAATTCATCGGTGTTCAACGAAACAGTTACTTCACCAAACCTTGCACACTCACGCAAAAAATTGACGTGACCAGCGTGGAACAAATCAAATGTGCCGCCGGTATAAACTTTCAATCCCATCTGTTATGCCTTCTAACTTTTAGTGACCAATGGCCTTGCGTGTAATCGCCTGAATCAATCTTTGACTGCAACAGTTTATGGTTACGGTCAAAGCTCACATTGTTTTGTGTGTGAAAACCTGAAGCAAGTGTTGAACTGTTTTCGTGATGCACAACAGCAGGAATACGATTGATGGAAATACCAGCGTTAGTAATACGGCGCTCATAATCGTTATCATCAAAATACAACGGGTAAAAGCGTTCATCATACAAGCCCACCTTTTCAACAAGCCCTTCACCTAAGACGATACCCGACCAGTCAGGAACACATCCAATAAAGTTCAATGCTTCCGTATCTACATTGTCTGCAATTGTTTTCATTGAGCCAGGCGCAAACCAAGCATCGTCATTTATTAGCAACCAGTAAGGCGCATACGGGGTTGACTTAACTACAAGATTCCAAGCCCCTACCAAACCCAAACCAAACGGTACACGCAGAACCCATAGGTTTGCCACCCAATCAGGTTTGACGGGATTCCAAGAAGCCTTGCCCGAATTGTCTACAATCACTAGGTGGTCAACAGGGTAGTCAATAGACGCAAGTAATCGGTCAGCTTTATCAAACTGATTTAGTACCGCAAAACCCATAGCAGGAATCATTGAAGCATTTTCTTTAGCAACGGCAACCAATGTTTTTGCCAAACAACTTCAGTATCAAACTGCTTAGCAAAATCAATCGAAATTTGTGAAGGGCCACGATCCGCTTCGTATGCTAGTTCAAGCGCAGACACAATAGACGGCACATTAGGTGACATCCAAAACGCATCCTGACCGGCATCCCACAACATCGTTCCATCAACCATCCAACAATCTTCCGACAACAAATCAGGGGTTGCCGCCCACGATGAACCGATAACGCGTGTACCACACGCCTGAGCTTCGATAGTTGGAACACCAAACCCTTCACCATACGACACGGCAAGCAACACATCCATAGCCGTATAGAAACCAGCCAGGTCTTCACGCGAAAGGCCGTAACGATAATCTTGAAGTGCTGGAAAGGTAACGGCTTCTTTAGGGATACCGTACGCGGTCAACATTTTTAGCAAGTTCCAGCCCGTACCACCAGACCCTAGAAAGTCCGTGTGCAGATACAGCAACGAATCAGGATGCTTTTGCAAGAACACGCTGAAGGCTAAAAGGTTTTCGCTAAACGCTTTACGATGCACCAAGCCTGAAGCTTTATTAGCAGCAACCATACCAATCACAAATCGGTCACCAGCACCAAGATACTCACGGCCATTTAGCCCACCAATAGTTTCAGTAGGTTTCATAACTTTAGTGTCAATAGAATGTGGCACGTATTCGCAAGCAACACCAGCCTTATTTAACTGCCGTACGCCGTGCGGTGACATAGCAACGGGGGTCACGTTATCTTTCTTTACCCAATCAAGAATTGCTGGTGGCAAGGTGATGTGATCTAGCGGTATCCAAGACGCAATCTTTTTGTCTTCCCAACCCTTGCCTTTCAAAATCCAAACATCGTAAAGGGTTATTAGTAGCTTGTTTAGGTCAGGGTGTTGCGACATAAAGTGTGCGTAGTGCATACCAATAACATCGTTGCTATAAGCATCTATGCCACGCGGATAATGTGGCACAGGGCCATAGGGTGATGCATATTCAGAAACAATACCTTCAAGACCATAGTTTGAAATGGCAGCAACCTTACCGCCGTCACGCTTTAGCAAGTCAATAAGAAGTTTGGCTTGCTCGCCGTAACCGGTTGGCATACCAGGTGAATTGGAATAAACCGCTACTGCACCTGATAGTGGATTTGTTTGTTTTGCTGGATTACCTGATTTGCCCACTTTGTTCCTTTCGATACTCAAATAGTAGCAAAATAACGGTTTGGTAACATTCAAAAAAGTTTGTAGAAATGTCACATTTTTTGTTTGAAATGTGGTTGAATGTAACTACAAGGAAGCAACACCAAACAGAAGGAAATAAAATGACTGCTTACACCGAACAGCAAATGAACATTTTTCACAACTACACCATCCACAACGAAGAAGACCGCCAGGCATTTCTAAAGGCGTTGGGAAACAAAGAAATCAATGGCATCACCATTCTTCGTGCTATTGAAGCAAGTGGTGTATGGAAGTAATCCGCTAGGTTTCCTGCGACAAACCCGCGCAGGATAAAACACAACCCCCCGACTCTACGCAATCGGGGGGTTGTGAATTTAAGGGCAAGAATTAACTTGCGCCACCCTTGAAGAAGCCAATGTGGCTTGCGTGGGTTAGTCCACCATCAAGGCGGATAATGCCACGATAGGTGACAATGTCGCTGTTGAAGGCGTAATCAGAAGACTGATCAACACGGATACCGCCAGCAACACGAACCTTGAACGAAGGTAGGTGGCCGAATAGAACCGACTTGTTGCCAGTACCAGTAGCAGCCACACCAGGGTTCTCGTACACGTTGTAACCTAGCAAAGTAGCAGGTTGACCAGGAACGGCTGAGTTAGTCCAAATGTAGTTTCCAGCACCATCCTTTAGCTTGCGAGCAGCAGCGATACCAGTCTTCGACATCTGAAAGCCCAGACCAGGAAGAACACGTGCGCCATCAGCAATACCGTAAACAAGGTCAATCAGGTTTTCATAAGTTGCAACACCTGACACACCAGTTCCACCGGTAACAACCGAACCAGCAGCCGTTGAAAGCTTTGTGGTTAGAACGCTGTTAGCCTGAAGACCTAGTGCAGTACCTAGTTGCTCGGCGATGTATGACGAAATGTCAAACCCTGCATCTGAAACAAGTTCAGAAGAAACAGATACTAGGGCCGCATACTTCTCAGCACCCAAAGTAATTGAACTAAAGGTTGGGTTGCTTTCGGTGATAGCAGAACCAGCAGCAACAGAACCAGCCGATGAACGAGCGGTTACCGTTGGGATTACTAGCGACTCACCTGAAGCGGTGTTGAATACTTCCGAAACGGTAAGCATAGGGCCAACAAGTTGTGCAATCGTGAATACCTGATCGTAAAACGACTGTGGAACAGTGTTAGACGAAGGTACAAGTGCAGCACGGGTTTCGCGAACGAATTCGTGTCCACGCGATTCACCGTGTGCAATAGCACGAAGCAAATCACCATCGTTGGTAGTACGGATTTCAGCCGGTGCAAATCCCTGTGCAGCTTCAACAGCACGTGCTTCACGCTCGGCAACTTTTTGTGCGGTAGAAATAGCAGCATCGCGCGAATCAACTTCGGCTTCTAGGCGCTCAATTTTTACCTGTTCTTCGGCAGATAGTCCACGCTTTTCGCCTTCAGCAAAGTCAAGAACTTCACGCATCTGGGCAATAAGGTTAGTGCGAACTTCAGCCTGAGTTTTAATAAACTCTGACATAGCAACTCCTTGATAGAAATGAATAGGTTTTTGTTGCCGTGCTAACACTGAACAACGTGTGGCCGTGCCGACACTGAACCATCAACTAAATTCTAACCGAAAAGTTTTTCTAACTTAGGCAAACGAAAACCCCCACCAGCAACAATGACCGGTGGGGGTACACGCTCAAAAGTTAGCGTGTTTCTTTCGGGGCAATAGTACGCACATCCTTCGGCGCAATTGCTGAAGCTTCAAGCAGTTTTAACAATTCAGCAATAGCACCAATATCAGGATTACCCGAAACTTCACGCACCACACGAATAGCAACGTCTAGTTCTTCTTTAGTAGCCATCATATTCCTTTCTCTAACAACTTCAACTTTAACTGTTGAAGCTTTACCAAATCAAACCCATTGTTAGGTTCAACGATTTCTTCAGTTTGTGCGGTCAATTTATCAACAACAGTTTTGATAAGTTCGGCCTGATCCGCACCAAGTTCAGCACCCGATTCCAATTGCGCTAAACTTTCAGCCAATTTGTCTGCATCAATATCACGCTGTTCACGAACTGATAGAGTACCAGCGGTAGCCTGATATGCCGGAAAAGAAACCAGGCTAATTTCAAAAAGTCTTACGGCTTCCAAAGTACGAACCGTACCGTCACTGTTCCAAGAATCTTTGACAACATTGAAACCAAAAGACATTGAATCAATTGTGCCTGAACGAATAAGCTCAGCAGTGTCACGGCCACGTTGCGTGTTTGCTAGTTGTGCGCTTACTCGCAGACCAATGTTATCTTCAAAGATTTTCAGTGTGCCACCGCGTAGTGAAGCTAAAGGTTCACCGGCATCGTGATTCCACAACATTTTGATTTCGTTGCGCGACTGTAAAGAACGTTTAAAAGCACCAGGTTGAATACGCTCAATAAATGGCAACGGTTCACTGTCGCTGTTGAAGATAGCGGCATAACCTTCAAAAGCCATACCGTCACCAGCGTCACGAATTTCTAGGTTTGCAACATTCACACGCTGTTCGGTTTTACCCAACTGACGCGCTTCTTCAGTAACACCTTCAATGCTGGTCTTAATCAACCAAGCAGCATCTAGCCACTTATTCTTTTTTTCAACATTTTTATTCATAGCTTTTCTTTCACCTTCTGCTTCAAGCCTAGCAACAACCGAATCAGCAAAATCTTTTGCACGAAGCGCGGCTTCCCTAGTAGGCCCTGAACCCCAAAGTAAATGTGCAACTAAACCAGCACCGGGGTAACCAGGGTCTGATTCGTCACTATTTTGTGGCGCGTCAAGATCAGCCAAGTGCCTAGCAATCCACGCAGAAGTACGCACCCACTTATCATCTGATACACGGCCTTGAACCATTTCACGCGCTTCACGAATAGTTTTAGGAACTAGCCCGTCACCGCCCAAGCCTTCTTCGTAATAACGCAAACCGCGTTCAGCGGCATCTTGCATATATTGTGGTGCTTCAGTAACAGGCATTACAAACCTTCAGGTTGTAGTTGTGTCGAAATCAAATTAGTGTGCATAATCGGTGGCAAGCTCAAAGCCTTCAAAGTTTCTTCGGGGTCAAAGCCCACAAGAATCAAATCCCGTGCCATCTTGATACGCATTTCCTCGCTGGTCAATTCGGCAGCAGTTAGGTCAATGTTTGCAAGCGGTACACGGTGCTGATCCCCACCAGCAACAGCAGACATATCTTCGAGGGTTCTAACGTCATTGACAGACATAATGCCGGCTTGCGTCATAACGCTGTAAGCGGCAGCGCGCGACTGCAAATCACCGCGCAACAAGGCATTCATATTGAACTTGATAAACGCCTGTTCAGTAGAAATAAGTTTGCTGTAAGCCCATTCAATCTTTTCGGTAATCGGTCTAAGGCCGTGTGAAATCCATTGAAGGTTGTTCTGCTCAACAGACGCGTAGGTGTTAGAACCAGGTATGCCCATAAGGTGTGGGGGAATGTTGAACACACGCGCAATTTCTTCAACCACAAAACGGCGCGATTCAAGTACCTGCGACTTTTCGGGGTCAAGGCTAAGTTCTTTGACATCAACATTTGCACCGGTAAGAATTCCAGCCTTGTGAGCTTTACGCAAACCACTGTGTCTGTTGTTGAAACCGTCAATCAGGTTCTTAGCTTGTTCGGGTGTAGCGGTTGGAGCAAGAACAACAACATCAGTTGAAAGACCCTGTGAAAAGAATCTTGCAGAAAATTCCTGCAACGCAATACCAATACCAAGTGATTCTTTGAGTTTCACGATTCGGGAAATTCCCGTTAGACCACCAGGCATAGCCAAATCAATAATGTGAATTACTTCGTCACTGTTTAGGGGCTTAGGTTCATTCTGAACAATAAAAACTTTACGGCCTAGTGAAGACCGTTTTACTTCAACAGTCGCAGGATCAAGAACAACAAGGTTTACGATTTCCCCTGACCTATCGCGGTACACACGCGTATAGGAATTGCCATAGACCAACAGCGATGAAATGACCGCGCCATAATGAGCTTGCTTAGTTGTGTCAACGTCTGGCTGGTCAATCCAAGAAGGTTTGCCACCGTTACGGCGATACGGTTTGCGCTCACCGTCAACGCGCACATAAGCATCAACAGGCAGGGTTGAAACAGTATCGCTAATTAGGGAAACAGCAGAATAGAAAGCTGTAATAGTAAAAGCGGTTTCGCTGTTTACAACCGTGTCCGAATTGGTGATTGAAGTAAAGTCAGCACCCGACCCCCAAATTTGCTGATAGCTTAGGCCGCGTAATTCAGGTTGAAAAAGATTAGCCAACATTTATTTTCTTAACTCCAATGCAATCCCAAAAAAGACACCCAAAAAACCAAGCGTGATCACACCGGCAGGGGCATAGATTAGGCCAACACCAACACTGATAATCACCGCACCAACAATTTGCAAAACATTAGCCAACACAGCAGCATCCTTACATTATGAATTGCGGTACAACTATTGTTTCAAGTTTACCGCTAGTTGCACGGTCAAGTGCAATCACAGCAGCCACCGCCGCGTCAATGCGTCTTGAACTGTTGCGATTTTCTTTGACAATGCGAACACCTAGCGCATCAGACTTAGTAACGGCGTTAGATAAATGCCTTGCCAGCAACGGGTTACCATCGTGCGTCATACGTTCATCAGTAACATAATCAAAGAATTTGGCACAAGCCGTGACCATTCTTCGGGCCGATGTTGAAGGGTATTCAACAATAGGCACACCGGCATCAGCCAATACTTCCATAGATCGTTGCCAGCGATACGGGTCACAAGCAACTTCGCGCACATTGTTGTTGGCACAAAATTCTAAAATAGTTTGTTCGACTTCCTGAATAGGTACACGCCAGGTGTCGTCATCAATGCCGTCACGCCGTTCCCACGCCTTGATTAGAAACACGTGCGGTTTTTCTTCTTCATCCTTCGGCACGGTAGCCCCAACCAAAACAGTTGTGTCACCACTAAACGAACCATCAAACCCAACCATAATTTCAGGTTCGGGGTCGGGCAATTCGTTAGCAGCACACAAATCCCACGCACCGTTAGGCAGCCAACTGATTTGTGAAGATACCCATTGATTCAAACGCTTAGTTCTAAATTCAGCTTCGGGGGTTCTTTTCACAGCCGACTCAA
>Ga0304730_1001648_pt1 | contig 16569 bp, 12 predicted proteins | sample M_130628_MF_Meta_FD_190474 | JGI IMG/M metagenome (GOLD analysis project Ga0304730, IMG submission 190474) | Freshwater microbial communities from Lake Montjoie, Canada to study carbon cycling - M_130628_MF_MetaG (v2) (version 2) | ecosystem: Environmental > Aquatic > Freshwater > Lake | place...
ATGTTTCATAGTGTTCTCTTTTTTGGTGGCACAAACTGTAATTGCACAAGTGCCAATTTCGCCTATAGAATTTATAAGAAACGAGGGACAATGGGATGCACCTTTTGCTTATAAAGGCACTACGCCACGTGGTGAATTTTTTCTGAGTAATACAGGATTTACCTACCTACTTAGCCATAAAGACAATGGAGAATTAGCACATAAAAAGCACCATGGGCAAGTTGCAGGACCAGTTACCTTAAAGTATCACGCCTATAGAATGAATTTTGTAAATCCTAATCCAGAAATGCGAATTAGCGATGCCAAACCTTTATCTCATTATTACAATTATTTCTTGGGCAATGATCAAAGCCGTTGGAAAAATAGTATACATCCTGCAATGAATGTAAATTATAAAAATTTGTATCAACAAATAGATGCCCATGTGTATAGCGAAAATGGAAACATGAAGTACGATTATATTGTGCATCCAGGTGCCAATATCAAAGATTTAGCTTTTGTATATGAAGGTGTTGATGATATTAAAATTCACAAAAAATGTTTGTCTATTCAAACCAGTGTTGGGGATAATTTAGAAATGGTACCTTATGCCTATCAATACATTAATGATGAAAAAATAGAAGTGCCATGCGAATATGTATTAGAAAAAAATAAAATGAGTTTTGTCGTAGGTAAAAATTATAACCCGGCATACGATTTAGTAATTGATCCTACAGTTGTATTTTGTACATTTACTGGTAGTACAGCAGATAACTGGGGTTATACAGCTACCTACGATAGTTTAGGAAATTTTTATGCAGGTGGTATAGTTGGATATCCTGTTGGAAGCTCATTTTCTGGCACCTATCCTGTTACCACTGGAGCATTTCAGGCTACTTTTGGTGGCGGTGGAACAGGAGGAATGGGATTGTTACAATTTAGGTATGATGCAAGTATTAGTAAATTTAATACAACTGGTACTACACTGCTTTATGCAACATATTTAGGCGGTTCTGATAATGATCAACCTCAAAGTTTAATTGTAGACTATCTTGGTCAATTGGTTATTGCAGGCAGAACCTATTCTGGAAATTATCCAACTACAACGAATGCCTATGATAATACACAAAATGGTGGAGGCGATTTATTTGTTACGAAATTAAATTGGAATGGAACAGCATTAATAGGAAGTACATTTATTGGAGGCACTTCAGATGATGGTGTAAACCTATATGCAGATGAAAACACTTTGGGAGATTTAAAGCATAATTATAGTGATGATGCTCGCAGCGAAGTAATAATAGATAGTAACAACAATGTTTTTGTTGCTGCTGCTAGTAGTAGTACTAATTTTCCTACAGTAAGTGCCAATCAATCTGCGAACGCTGGCTTACAAGATGGTGTTATATTCGAATTAAATAATAATTGTAGTGCATTATTATGGTCTACTTATATTGGAGGTTCTGGCAATGATGCTGCTTATGTATTAAGCCTTAATAAAAAAAATCATAATGAGTTATACGTGGCGGGTGGTACGATGAGTTCTAATTTTCCAACTACTGCTGGTACAATTCATACAACCTTTCAAGGCGGTTCAATTGATGGTTGGGTAAGAAGGTATAATAATGTTGGCCATACATTGGTGGCAAGTACATTTATTGGCACATCATCCTACGATCAAGTTTATGGTATTCAAACAGATGATAGTAATAATGTGTATATCATGGGTCAATCATTAGGCGCTTATCCAACTACCACTGGCGTATATAGCAATCCTGGTAGTAGCCAGTTTGCAAGTAAAATTAATAATACATTGACTGCCAATTTGGTAAGTACTGTGTTTGGGAAAGGGAGCACATTAAATACAGATATTGCACCAAATGCTTTTTTAGTAGATAAATGTGGCAATATTTATATTAGTGGATGGGGCGGTCCTATTATTGCTGGACAAAATGGAACTACCACAGGATTGCCAACTACAGCTAATGCACTGCAGTCTACTACAGATGGTAGCGATTTTTATTTTATAGTATTTGATGTGAATTACTCGGCATTATTATATGCTAGTTTCTTTGGGCAAAATGGAGGTGTTGGAGAACATGTAGATGGAGGCACAAGTCGCTTCGATCCGCTAGGCGTAATTTATCAAGCAATTTGCGCAAGATGTGGCAACTCATCTACTCCGGCTTCTATTGTATTTCCTACAACAGTTGGGGTTTATTCGCCAAACAACTTAAGTATCAATTGTAATTTGGCAAGTGTAAAAATAGATTTTCAAATTGTTGGTACTAATGCTATAGCAAGTGCAACCCCAAATGCAATAGGCTGCACCCCGTTTGTAGTTTCGTTTGGAAATAGTAGTACCAATGCTACAGGAGGTTATTTATGGGATTTTGGAGATGGCACAGGCACTACTACACAAGCTACACCTACACATTCGTTTTCTAATCCTGGTACCTATATTGTAAAATTAGTAGCTTATAACTCTAGTGGTTGCGTAGCGCCAACAGACACAGCATTTTTAACTGTAATTGCAAAAAATGATTCTATAAAAAATAATTTTACTGTGGTAAAAATAGATAGTTGTAATCCATTTACAGTGCAAGTAATTAATGCTAGTACTATGACGCCAAATGGTTTCTCGCCATCTTCTACATATACTTGGTCATGGGGCGATGGAAATACATCTACTGGATTTAATCCAGGCATTCACCCTTACACAAGCACAGGGGTATATAATATTTCTCTTACCATTAATGATACTAATGCTTGTAATAACCCTGTTACAGTTACTAAAACAGTTAATTTTGTAAATAATGTAATTAGTACAGATTTTATAATGCCAGATACAGTTTGTCCACCATTTACACATACTTTTACAAATACAAGTGTAGGTGCTACAATATATGCTTGGAACTTCGGCGATGCTACTACAAGCACATTAACTACACCAACACATACATATTCTACGCCAGGAACATATACAGTTACCTTAATAATTGCAAACCCTAATAGCTGTAATAAGTTTGATACTGCCATGCAAGTGCTACATGTAAAACCTACTATTACTAGTAATTTTACTTCTTTAAAAATTGATACTTGTGGTCCATATACAGTCTCTATCAATAATACAAGTGTTATCAATACATTGTATCTAGGTGCTGCTGCTTGGACCAAATTTGTTTGGAATTGGGGTGATGGCAATACAGCCAATGTGCAAAATCCTTTAATGCATTCCTACTCCTTGCCAGGCACTTATACTATTACTTTAACTATTACAGATTCTACAGCTTGTAATAGTCCGCAAGTGTTTACGCAAGTTGTTTCTTTTATAGATAATCAAATCAAAGCAGATTTTATAATGCCAGATACTGGCTGTGTGCCATTTACATGGGTGTTTAATAATATCACAAAAAATCCTGGTACCTATCTTTGGAATTTTGGTACAGGTGCTACTAGTACAGTAGCTATACCTACATATACATTTTTAAATGTAGGTACTTATACAGTTACGCTATACGTTGCCAATCCGCTTACATGTAATAAAGTTGATTCTGTCAAACAAATCATTACCATTTACCCAAGTCCGGTTGCAGCATTTTATTATTTACCAAATCCGCCAGCACCTAACAAATCTGTAAGTTTCAATAATCAAAGTACAGGAGCCGTAAGCTACTTATGGGACTTTGGCGATGGCACAAGTAGCATCTTAGAAAATCCTACGCATTTATATAATAAATCTGCAAATCTAACTGTGTGTTTAACTGCATATAATGCACAAGGTTGCCCTAATACAGTTTGCCAACCAATACACCCAGAGGTAGTAAATATTGTAGATGTTCCAACAGGTTTTTCACCAAATGGTGATGGCATTAATGATTATGTGCAAGTAAAAGGTTATGGTATTAAAGAAATGATTTTTAAAATATATAACCGTTGGGGAGAATTGGTATATAGTACTAACAATATAGATGCAAAATGGGATGGAAAATACAAAGGCGAATTGCAAGAGCAAGATGCATTTGCCTATTTATTAAACGTAACATTTACAGATAATAGTACATATTCTAAACAAGGCAGTATTACACTAATGAAATAATCGAAAAAATAATTTTATACAATGAAACATTTTTTGAACATACTATTTTTTACTTCTATTGTACAAATTAGTTTTTCGCAAGGCATACATTTTTCGCAATTTTTTAATGCACCAATATTGCTAAACCCTGCTAATACTGCGCATTTGATGGAAGATGATTACAGAGCAGGTGTGCAGTACCGCAATCAATACCAAAATATTCCGGTACCATATAATACAGTAAGTGCATTTACAGATTATAGGCTAAGCAATAAAAACAACGAAAATGCTTGGTGGGGATTAGGTGGTGCATTTTGGAATGATGAAGCCGGAGCCAGTCGTTTAAAAATGACAAAGGCGCAAGTAAATGCAGCCTTTCATGTGCTTACCGATGAAAAAAATATGATTAGTTTTGGTACAGGTGTAGGATACGTATTTAGAAGTATAGATTTAAGTGGATTAACCTTCGATAGTCAATGGGATGAATTTAGTTTCAATAATGATTTGCCTAGCAATGAAAAAATTATTTCTGGCAACATAAATTATTTGGATTTGCAAGCAGGCATGAACTTTGCGCATTTTAATAATGAAAAAATATATTATAAAATAGGTGCTTCTGTATTGCATTTAAATCAACCCAAGGAAGCCTTTTTAGGGGGCACCAATCGCTTAGGTTTGCGACCAATTTTTGATTTTGATATGAGCTACAAAACCAGTAAAAATTTCATGATTTCTCCAAGGGCTTATTACACCTATCAGAAAAAAGCATCTGAGTTATTAGTAGGGTTTATGACTAATGCCAACCTTGTATCTGGTGGTGAGGTTTATAGAAGTGATAGAAATGAATTATTAACAGGATTATATATGCGTGTAGGAGATGCACTAATCGTAATGAGTGGCTACCGCTGGAAAAATACCACATTTATGCTTAGCTACGACCATACGATTAGTGGCCTAAGTGCTGCTAACAAAGGCGTAGGCGCTATAGAGTTTAGTTTGATTTATAGCAATAGATACAGCAACGCAGGCAGAGAAACGAAGATTTTAGGTTGTCCAAGGTTTTAGTAAGAGGCTAGTAGGATTAGCAATTAAAATAAATTACCAATGTTCCACAAAAATATGGATACTGTAATGAAAGCTCTTTTTATCAGAGTTTTTTAGACAGCTCTGACAAGGCTAAACCCTAGTATGATTTTTATATTGCCCTCACTAGATTTTTAATACATATTATACCCAACCTCTATCTCCAATCATACTTAATATAAATCAAACCCATTCCAACATTTACACCACTACATTTGCAAGATGCAAGAGTTTAAAAACAATCGCATTATTGCCAATTGGTTGTATGTAGGTGTGGTTATGATAATTGTGCAAGTGTTGCTAGGTGGCGTAACACGCCTAACAGGTAGTGGATTGTCTATTACCGAGTGGAAGCCCATCATGGGAGCATTGCCGCCATTGAATGAAGCCGAGTGGATAATAGCGTTTGATAAATATAAGCAAATAGGGCAGTACAAATTTATTAATGCAGATTTTACATTGTCCAATTTTAAATTTATTTTCTTTTGGGAATGGCTGCACCGCAATTGGGCTAGGGTAATTGGTTTAGTATTTTTTATTCCATTTGTTGTCTTTATCATCAAAGGAATGATTCCTAAAAAATATATTTGGCATTTTGTAATTATATTTTTCATTGGCGCTTTGCAGGGATTAGTTGGCTGGATTATGGTAGCCAGTGGCTTGAATGACGATATGCTTTTTGTAAATTATTTTAAACTAGCTACACATTTTCTGACAGCACTATTGGCGCTGTGCGTAGTGTATTGGTATGCACTGTTCTTTGCAGATAATAGTAAAGAAATACTACTAGATAAATTCGATTTAAACACGATTAATAATAATAAACCAATAATTTTTTATCTTATTAATTATAAAATTTACATCGGTACTTTACTTGCCTTATTGATAGTGCAATTAGGCTATGGTGCATTTATGGCAGGCTTAAAAGCCGCCGCCGCTGCACCAACATGGCCTAGTATCAATGGCGCTTTTGCGCCAGATGGCATGCGGGGTAAAAGCTTTTACAGCCATCCAATTAATGTGCATTTTGTGCATAGAAATTTGGCATATATAATTACCATTTTAGTTCTGCTATTTACTTTTTCTGCAGCTACAATAAAAAATAATACTACTTGGACCAAAGCCATCAAGTGGCCAATGGTATTTGTTGTATTACAAGTTATTTTAGGCATATCTACTGTACTATTAGCCAATCATCCTGCGCGCAATGCCATGGGACCATTCGAGTGGAGCGCACAGTTTCATCAGTTAATTGCTTTGTTTCTATTATTAAGCTTAGTAAAACTATTTTACTTAGTAAGCCATCCTAATAAATCTACCTAAATCTAAACAAATCTTCTTTATCAATGTTCTATCAATAAGTTTGCGCAGCAAATCTCACCTTAAATAGGCTCACTTAAAAGATTTTTTTTGAATTGTAGATACTTTTAGCGTAATTTGATTTCGATTCTAAATCAAATCAATGCAAGATATTTTACAGAATATGGTTCGGATTTTTTATCTTTACCCATCTTATTTAAAATAATAGCTACACAAACCATCAATACGTCAATGAAGAAAGGACTTTTTATTTTATTAATCTTTGCTTTACCACTAATCAGTAAAGCGCAATATAGTTGGGATAGACATTGGGATATTAAAGCACACGAAAAAGGGCAATTGCATTTTCAGTTGGGTGTAGCAGTGCCAACACCTCATTGGAACAAGGATTCTAGCACCTTAGAGATGAAAACAATGCGTATAGATAATAAATCTTTCGAAAAGTATAAAGGGGAAAAACGTTACGATTTATTTGGTGCGGGTCCATTTTATGCTCGCTTCGAGTATGCCTTCAATCGTAAGTTAAGCGTAAATGCAGGTATTACCTATACCAACTACAAATGCCGTTTTTATAGAGATTCTATAGATGTAAATATTGGCAAGCCAATTGCTTGGGAATATGGCATTTTGGTAAACAATATCAGTTATATGGCTCGATTAAACTATCATTTGTATGTAGATACGCGTTGGGATGTATATATTGGTGGAGGTTTAGGCTATGATATGTATATGTATAAAAGTTACACAAAATATCCTCCTCAAAGTTTATTATTTAATGGATATTTTAAAGCACCACCGCCAGTAACCTTTGAAGGTAGTGCAGGTTTTAGATATTTCTTTTTAAACAGAACAGCATTTTATATGGATTTTGGTTATGGTAAAACATACTTAAATGCAGGCTTTATTGTAAAAATGTCGCAGCCAAAAATCAATCGCTCTTACTAGTAGTATTTATCAGCTACTTCCAAGCTAATTTTTTATTAATTTCGCATCAAATTCAATATTACAGCAATGCAAACTCAATTATTATCTATTTACGAAATCGGCAATTTCATTGGACACTGGTCATGTGTGTTATTCATGATTATCATGGCTGCAGGTTTAGTTTTCTGCATGAAAAAATATTTAAACTAATTTTTTATGATAGATGCGCAAATAGCATCCATTCGCAAAGAATATATGCGCGCCTCTTTATTAGAAGAGAAAGCTGCTACAAATGCTATTACACAGTTTAGCAATTGGTGGAATGACGCCTTACAAGTCCAAATAGAAGAGATTAATGCATTTGCATTATCTACAGTAGATCAAAATAATTTTCCGCATAGTAGAATTGTATTATTAAAAAGTTTTTCCGAAAACGGGTTTATATTTTTTACAAATTATTTAAGTACCAAAGGGCAAAATATTGCACACAATCAGCAAGTGTCTATTTTGTTTTTTTGGAAAGAATTAGAAAGGCAAGTGCGCATACAAGGCATTGCCTCCAAAATACCTAAGGCAGAATCAGAAGAATATTTTTTTAGCAGACCAATTAGTAGCCAAATAGGCGCGCATGCTAGCGCACAAAGCCAAGTATTGTCCAATCGCCAAGCCTTAGAAGGTAAAGTAGCCAAATTAGAAAAGCAATTTGAAACAGAACCTATTACTATGCCCGACTATTGGGGAGGCTACCAAGTACAACCTTTAGAAATTGAGTTTTGGCAAGGCCGCGAAAGTCGTCTGCATGATAGGTTGCGCTATACTTTACAAGATGATAAGGCTTGGAAGATAGAGAGGTTGAGTCCGTAATTTTTTATTAAATATGAAATGCGAATTGCTCCAAAAGGCATCTTCGCCTTTGGATGTGTGTTATGGGCTCCAGCCCATTGTTTACCATGTTCATAAAATGTTCTTTTACAAATATACTCACCACAAATCATTATCGATATTTATTTTTTACTATTTAAAAAAGCATGTGGCTGCGATTGTATGTCTAAATCTATTTGTCCTTTAGCTATATGCAACAAAAAAATCAAACAAATAAGTAAACGATTTATTTTTTCCTTAAATTAAAAATAGCCATTGAATATTCTCCAACGGCTATGTAATGTCTTTTTTATTTATATAGATGGTACTACATAAACTAACTATTACTAAAATTATTTAGTAGCAGTTTTTGTAAAAGCAGTTACTTTTCTAGGGCGATGTACCCCGAATGAACCTTTGAATCTTTTACCTTTTTTGGTTTTTTTATCGCCTCTTCCCATTGTAAAATGTTTTTTAAGTTTGCAAAAATAAAAAAACCGCGCCATAAAACGCGGTTTTTCTATAAAATAATTTTAAAACTATTTTGCAACTTTCGTAGAAAGCTCTTTACCAGCTTTAAATTTTGCTACTTTTTTAGCAGCAATTTTAATTTCTTTACCAGTTTGAGGATTGCGACCAATACGAGCAGCGCGTTTGCTAACACTGAAAGTACCAAAGCCAACTAATGTAACTTTGTCACCTTTTTTTAATGTAGCTGTAACGCTGTCTGTAAATGCATCTAATGCTTCTCCAGCTTGCGCCTTTGTAATGTCTGCTTTCTTAGCAATTGCTTCGATTAATTCTGCTTTGTTCATAATTTTTGTTTTTTTGATTTTATAAAGTTAATAATAATACGAAAATACAAATCATTTTTACAATTCCAAATTTTTTTTACCTTGAAATGCAAGCCTATAAAGGATTTGCACAACTTATTCACATAAAACAATGATTTAGCAAGGGTTCTACATTATTTTTTAGCCTAAAGCCTTGATTTTGTTGATAAGGATGAGTAGGTAATAATTTAATAATGCACAATTTGAATAGTATAAAATTAGATAATTATACTATTTGCATTTATTGCAAACCTTGTTTTCTTACCTTCGTGTTTTTTATAAAATATGGCTACTAGTTGGAGATGGAATATTGCACAAAGCGCCGAGAGAAAGTGGTGGCAACGCTATTTGAAAAATAAGAATGTAAATGAATACCTTTCTTGGAAAAAAAAATATTGGCAAGATTTTTTAACCCAATGCCAGCCTTATTTTAATTTACCAAATACAGATGCTACCATACTAGATGCAGGTTGCGGGCCTGCAGGCATATTTATTCAGTTTCCGCAGCATGCCGTTACTGCATGTGACCCATTAATAGATGCATACGAAAAAGATGTACCACATTTCAAAAAAGCTAATTATCCAAATGTAGCTTTTATTACAAGTAGTATCGAAAATTTTTCGGCTAATAAAAAATACGATTATATTTTTTGTCTCAATGCAATCAACCATGTGCAGGATATTCAAAAAGGTTATGACAAATTGATTGAATATTTAAAGCCCAATGGTATATTAATTGTGAGTATAGATACCCATAATTACTCTTTCTTTAAATTTTTATTTAAATTAATACCTGGCGATATTTTGCATCCACATCAATACAATCTAGCAGAGTATAACCAATTTATATCCAATAGAGGCCTACAATTATTAGCAACCAAAAAATTAAAACACGAATTTTTCTTTGATTATTATGTGCAAATAGCACAAAAGAAAAGTAATGGATAAGCCCAAATAGCAAGTTATGAAATTTGAACCTGGAGATAAAATTGCATTAAAAAAAACAGCTGAAGAAGGCGTAGTAATTAGCATTTTAGATAAAAAAATGGTGATAATTGCTATCAATGGTATAGAGTTTCCTGTGTTTGAATCAGAAATAGAGCATCCTTATTTTAATTGGTTTACAGATAAAAAATTTATTACTAAAAAAGCAGATAAAGTATATATCGATAATATACCTAAAGAAAAATATAAAACCACCAATCTTGCTAGCTTTGGTATGCACTTGGTAATGATGCCAGTATATAAAAATATAAGCGATGATGACGTTATTGAAAAAGTAAAAGTATATATCAGCAACAATCAAGCACAGGCTTATGGCTTTCATTATTATTTTGCAAGCCTACATGGCGAAACTTTTACTATCAATAGCGAGGTAGCTGCCTATTCAGATTTTTATTTGCATGATATTAGCTACGAGCATTTGGCTACCAATCCGTATTTCGAATTTAGCTGTGCGGAAATTATTAGTAATATTCAAAGTAGTATCAATCAGTTTCAAACAGAGTTTAGTATCAAACCCAAAAAGTTATTTAGCCTTTTGCAAGAAATGCATTTTGCCAATAAGCCATTTTTTACTCATTTTTTGTTTAATACCCAACCTCATTTAGCTAATGCTGTGCAAGCAGATGTAACTCCATGGGCACCTAAGCAGCAAAAAACAGTGTTTGAACCCAAGAATAATACTGCAAATACTGAAAAAACGATTTTGCCAGTACCTAAACCAATAATTGTAAAGCCAGAATTTTCTATAGAGCAATATTTTACAAATCCATACGAAATAGACCTACATATCGAAAAAATATTTGCAGATCATATAAATTTATCCTCCGAAGAAAAAATAAATTTTCAGTTGGAAATTTTTGCGAAAGCCCTAGACATGGCTATTTTAAAGGGTCAGAACAGCTTAATTATCATTCATGGAGTGGGTAAAGGCGTATTAAAAAACAAAATTCATGAATTGCTCAACCAAACCAAACAAGTACATTCATACGTCAACCAATTTGACAACCGGTATGGTTTTGGTGCAACGGAAATATTTTTCGGGTATTAAATATAAATATTGGTAAAAAATTACTATTTTTAACAGATTAATCAAGAATAAAAAATGAAGAAGTTATTATTACTATTTACTGTATTCCTAATTGTAGGATTGTCGCAGCAAGCTAAGGCGTCTCATGCGGCTGGTGGAGAGTTAACTTACGAATGGTTAAGCGGAAGTACCTACCGTTTTACATTAAAGTTTTATAGAGATTGCACTGGAATTCCAGAGCCAACTAATTTCAATATGTGTTATTACAATACTTGTAATCAAACTTATTACAACCAAACATTAGTAAAAACTACTACATTGCCTAATGGTAGTCCAAATGGAACACCTGTGCCTACAGGTTGTCCAAATCCTACATCTTGCCAAAATAGCACTAGCACTATTCCGGGGTTCGAAGAGTGGTGGTATCAAGGAGATGTAACATTGGCTAGCCAATGTACAGAATGGGCTTTTTGGATTTCTGAATCTGCAAGAAACCCGCAATACAATATTGGTGGCGGTCAGTTGTATATTTTTACTACGCTTAATAATTTATTAGCACAAGGTAATAGTTCTCCTAATTTTTCTTTCAAACCAGTACCATACATATGTGTAAATCAGGTTTGGACATATAATAATGGTGCTTATGATGTAAATGGCGACTCTTTGAGTTATGCTTCTGTAGTTCCATATACTGGCGCTTCTTCTGCAGGTACAGGTACAGGTAATTGTACAAATAATTATCCTCCGGGTAATGTGTCTGCAAATGTTGGGTTCCCAGCTTATAACGCTGCAACAAGTCCTTTCCCTAGTATGTTTTTTGGTATTAATTCTTCTACAGGTATTATTCAATCTTTACCAAATCAGGTAAGCCAAAATGTAATTACAGTAGAAGTATCTGAATGGAGAAATGGCGTAAAAATTGGTACTATCTTGCGAGATATTCAGATAGCAATTGTAAACTGTATTGTGCCAGTACCTACAGCATCTATACCTTCTGGTAGTTTAGGAGGCTTAAACTATAATCCAACTACTACTTATTACGATGCTTGTATTGGAGATACTGCAAATTTTTGTGTTTACATTACTGGTCCAATAGATACTGCATTAATTTTATCAAGCAATAATGCAGCATTAACCCTGCCTGGTAGTAGCACTACTATTACCGGTACTGGAACAGATAGTGTAATTATTTGCACTAGCTGGCCTATTACTGTAAATGATATTGGCTACCATGTTGTTACTTATCAATATCAAGATTCTAACTGTTTGTACAATCCTATATCTGTAATTAATAGTATGTCTGCCACTATTTATGTTATACCATTTACCGCAGGTTTTGGAGATACATCTATTTGTGCAGGGGCTTCGGCACCGTTGTCTGCAGTTGGCGGCACTATTTTTAACTGGACAGTTCTACCAGGCGGCTCCCCATTATCATCATTAAGTTGTACAAATTGTGCTAACCCAATTGCTACTCCAAGTGTTACAACTAGTTATGTGGTCACGAGTAATTTAACTTCGGCATGTTCAGATAATATTGATACGGTAACAGTAACTGTAGCAGATACTATTGATGTAAATGTGGGCCCTGATGTAACTTTATGTGCTGGTGGAAACTATCAAATGATTGCAACAGTAACTCCTGCTATTGGGAATTATGCTTATTCTTGGTCTCCTGCTACAAATCTAAGTGCTGCAAATATTTTAAATCCTGCAGCTACTAATATGCAAAATACAACTAATTATGTGTTGACTGTAATACCAAATGGCGTAGCTGCATGTGCAATAAAAGATACAATGAGGATTAATGTATTGCAAGGGTTTGATATTAAAAATAATGATACCACCGTATGCGAAGGAGAAAGCGTATTTATTGTAACTACAGGTTCTTCTGCTTATAATTATTCTTGGACTCCTACTACAAATGTAAGTAATCCAAATATTCAAAATCCAGTAATTACACCAGATACATTAACTACATATGTATTAACTGCTAGCTACCCAGGTTGTCAAGATTCTGTGCAGTCTATTACATTAGATATTGAAAAAATACCATATGTAAATGCAGGTGTAGATAGATTAATTTGCCAATGGGATACTGCACATTTATCATCTAGTGTTACACCAATTGTTGCAGATCCGTTTTATACATTTAAATGGAGTGTAGATAGTAATTTAAGTAATGCAAATATTAGCGACCCTTATTTTGATGGTTTAGTTACCCAAGCATATACAGTAACCGTTACTACACCCAAAGGTTGTAAAGGTACAGATAAGGTAATTGTGCAAGTAATTCCAGGAGGGTTCCTTACTTCTGTGGGAGATCAAAATTATTGCCCAGGTGATACAGTATCCTTAAAGGGTAGTGGCGTAAATGTTGCTAATTTTTATTGGACACCAGGAGAATTTTTAAGTGATAGCACAGCAGCTACAACTTTAGCTTACCCTATATCTACTACTATCTATACATTGTATGCTAGTGATGTAAATGGATGTAAGGATACAATTACATCACAAGTTTTTGTTGCATCTAACGGTACCATTAATTGTGGCCCAGATGTAACTATATTTCCTGGCGATGATGCAGATTTATTTGCGCAAGGAAACTGTAGCAATTGGTCTTGGGCACCTATTACAGCACTTAGCGCTACTAATATTATTAATCCTATAGCACAGCCATCTGTTACTACACAGTATGTAGTAAATGGAACTACTGAATTTGGCTGTACTGCTACGGATACAATAGTTGTAAATGTAATACCGCAAAGCGTAATAAAAATTGCAAATGCCTTTAGCCCAGGTAATGGAAGTAGCGTGAATGATCAGTTTAAAGTACAACATTTAGGAAATGCAACATTAAATTATTTCAGAATTTATGATAGATGGGGAGTGATGGTATTTGAATCTACAGATATTAATAAAGGATGGAATGGTAGATATAATGATGTACCACAACCAATTGGTACTTATGTATATCAAGTAGATGCACAAGATAATACAGGTAAACATTTTATAAAAACAGGAAATGTTTCTTTAATTAGATAATTTTAGTAAAGAATATTTAAAAAATGCCAAGCTGAAAAGTTTGGCATTTTTTGTTTTAAGCTATTGGGATAATTACTTCTATCTTTACTTTTCTAAGAAAGAAGCCAAATGAAAACAGAAACATTTATAAAAGGATATTTTTTAGCAAGTGCAATTTGCGGATTTTTAATGTTTGTATTATTAATATCGCAGCACCAACAGAATTATAGACTACCATTGGTATTAAGTATTAGTTTTGGAATTGGATACTTATATCTAAGAAAAAAATACAATAGAAATAAAGTTTAATTCATTTCTAATTTGCGCAACTTAGGCGCTTTCCAAGCAGTAATAATTACAACGATAAAAGTAATGATACCGCCAACTATTACACTTGGTATGGTGCCCAAATACTTAGCAGCAATGCTACTTTCTACAGTGCCAAGCTCATTGCTACTGCTTATAAATAGCATATTTACACTAGCTACTCTACCTTTCAATTCCTGAGGAGTATTTTTTTGCAATACGCTTTGTCTAATTACTACACTTACGCAATCTGCCATGCCACCAATAAATAGTATTATAAAAGATAAATATACATTGGTACTAAGTGCAAATAATATCATACATGCACCAAATATAGCAACACTCCATAATAATTTTTTACCAGCGTACTTATGCAATGGCAATACAGTAAGAATACCTGTCAATAAAATACTGCCTAAGCCATGGGCACTGCGTAGCCATCCAAACCCTACTGCGCTAATGTGTAAAATATCTTTTGAAAAAACTGGTAGCAAAGCCTCAGCACCTCCAAATAATACAGCAAATAAATCTAAACTTAAACATGCTAATATTAGCTGATTGCCAAATACAAAATTTAGTCCTTTAGTTAGGCTCTCCATTACACTTTCTTTTTCGGTAGAAATTATTGCCGGTTTACTACTAATATTCATTGCACTAATTACAGCAATTATCAAACAAGCTATCGTCATCACACTTACCATTTGGATGCCGCTGTATGCCAAGATAGCACTGCCAACTAATGGGCCTAAAATACTACCTAAATACCAGGCTGTGGTGCTCCATGTAATTGCTTGCGCATCTTTGCCATTAGGCGTTACAAGGCTTAAAATGCTAAATGATACAGGAGCCAAAAATGCTCTGCCTGCTCCATTTAAAAATATTAAACTATACAAACCTATTAAAGTAACATTTAAGTTTGCAGGATTGAAAGAACTACTTAAATAGCCAATGCCAATTGCTACGAACAAATACCCAACTACTACAGCTAAGTACATTTTTTGCTTATCTGTTTTATCGGCTATATGGCCAGCATTTAGGCTAAATAAAAATGCTGGAATAATTTCGGCAAGGCCTATATAGCCAATATTTAATACATTGTGAGTGACGGTGTAAATATGATAACTAAGTGCTGTAGCTTGTGCATACAAACTAAATATTACAATAAATCGCAATATCATATACATGCTAAATTCTTTATTGCGCAATAAAGCCAATGCCGCGCCAAAGCCATTTTGTTGTATAGTCATGCAGTCGCAAAAGTAAGTGTTGAATTTGGAATTAGAAAAATTTATAATTTTCGCCATTCATCACAAATCAAAAGTTTGCTTGTGCAATTCATATTACATTTGTAAAATAGTTTTGAAAAACATATTTATATATCTACAAAATGCATCTACTGTGTGGCATGAATTGCGCAATAATAAATTACGCACTTTACTTAGTTTATTAGGTATTAGCATTGGTATATTTTGCATCGTAGGTGTATTTACATTGGTAGATAGTTTAAAAAATAATATCCAAGATAGCCTTAGCACTTTAGGTAATGATGTTTTGTATGTCAACAAATTTGCTTGGATGCCAGAAGATGGTGAAAAAGAATATCCTTTTTGGAAATATAAAAGCAGACCACAAGCCAAGCAAAATGAATTGAAGTGGATTAAAGAAAATGTACCTACAGTTGGCTATGGTACGATGATTTTTAATGAAGGAGTAAATTTGAAATGGAATGGCAATACTGTTAGCGGCACCTTAAATGCTGTAAGCTACGATTTTATTCATATGCAAAATTTAGATATTGCAAGTGGTAGATATTTTACAATAAGCGAAATGGCTGGTACAAGTAATGGTATTATTATTGGCGAGAATGTAAAAACAAATTTGTTTCAAAGTATTAATCCAATTGGAAGAAGTGTAAAGGTGTATGATAAAACCTTTACTGTAATTGGAGTGCTAAAAAAGAGAGGACAAGATGTAACCGGAATGCAATTGGATGATGGTGTAATTACTTCTTACAATTACATTAATAGTTTTAAAAATATTGAAGATGATAAAATGGAGTTTCAGGATAATACGATTTTATTAAAACCCATAAAAGGTTATCCTGTAAAAGACATGAAATACGAGGTAAA
>Ga0304730_1001651_pt1 | contig 16542 bp, 33 predicted proteins | sample M_130628_MF_Meta_FD_190474 | JGI IMG/M metagenome (GOLD analysis project Ga0304730, IMG submission 190474) | Freshwater microbial communities from Lake Montjoie, Canada to study carbon cycling - M_130628_MF_MetaG (v2) (version 2) | ecosystem: Environmental > Aquatic > Freshwater > Lake | place...
CGTTCCGTCATTCCTTTCTGTGGTGACGGGTACTACGACACCAAGCAAAGCCCCACTAGCGGCGGCGGAAAGAGGGTTTACTGATGTCTATCAATGGCGCCTTCTACCCTATGGGCAGGACGTTTGTCCTGACTGGTAATACTACTAGCCAGAGTGCAAACATCTACGCTGACAGTCCTTCTGGTCAGTATTTGTTTATCAATCATGAGCTTGCTTCCACTGGTCAGCCTGTCTACGTCAGGATTTCTGCCACTGCTGGGAACAATGCTGCTGTAGCCAACGCTACGTCTGGCAATTACGGTGTTTGTATCCGACCAGCAGAATCTATCGTTCTGAGTGGCCCCCAGTGTTCATCTACTGCAAACGTGTTTATCACCTTCATTACCGCTACCGGAACGGCTAACGTGTACGTCACTCCAGGTGAGGGTAGGTAATGTTTGAACTCTTGTCTGGTGGCATCTTTGGTTCCCTGCTAGGCGGTATCTTCCGTCTGGCGCCAGAGGTTCTAAAGTTTCTAGACAAGAAGAACGAGCGCGGCCATGAACTAGAGATGTTCAACCGCCAGTGCGAGTTGGAGGCGCAGAGAGGCCAGCAGAAGATGGCCGAGATCGGCGCACAGCACGAGGCTACGGTTGATGCAGGAGTCATGAATGCTTTCAATGCGGCGATTGAATCTCAGACTGAGATGGTTAAGGCAGCAGGCGGTTGGGCAGCTTCACTATCTGCATCTGTACGTCCTGTTGTTACTTACTGGATCTTATTTATTTGGTCTGGTGTACATCTTTGGATGGGATATTCTTCGTGGAGGACAGGGCTTGACCCTTCCGAAGTATTCAAACTGATGATGAGTGCAGACTTCTCTGCTCTCGTGTCTGGCACGTTGAACTACTGGTTCCTCGACAGGACGCTTTCCAAGCGTGGACTTTGACCTCTCTATAGCGGTAGCGTTATGCCAGCGTTTCGAAGGTTTCCGAGGGTCGCCGTACCTTTGTCCTGCCTCGATCCCCACAATTGGTTTCGGGTCGACTCAGTACAGCAACGGCAAACGAGTGACTTTGCAAGACCCGCCAATGAACAAAGATCAGGCGCAGGCGCTATTGGAATACGAACTAAGGCACACGTATTTACCGGGAGCCTTGCGCCATTGTCCTGGTCTAATAACGGACACAAGAAGACTTAACGCCATAGTCGACTTCTGCTACAACCTGGGAGTTGGCAAGCTCCAGACTTCTACTCTCAAGAGGAAGGTTAACGAGCAGAACTGGGAAGAAGCCAAGGTAGAATTGTTGAAGTGGTGCAAGGGTGGAGGCAAGGTTCTCCCCGGCCTGCTGAAACGCAGGCAAGCGGAGGCTGATCTGCTATGAAGAAGTTCCCTAATTTAAGTGTTGGCAGGGGTGAGAAGCTACCTGCCAGCCGTGGTGCTGGACTGACTGCCAAGGGTAGAGCCAAGGCTCGTGCTGCTGGTTCTAACCTGCAAGCTCCTACCAAGTCAGGACCGCGCCACAAGAGTTTCTGCGCCCGTTCAAGAGGGTGGACGGGGGAGCGCGGGAAAGCAGCCAGGAGAAGATGGGGATGTCGTTAGCAACTATTCATCGTATCAAGACCGGGAAAGTCTCGGACAAGTGGTCAACATATCTAAGTTTCTATGATGACAAGTTATGGTATCTACAGGACAGCAAGATCAACTTGCTGGAGATCGGAGTACAGAACGGTGGGTCACTAGAGACCTGGGCTAAGTACTTCTGGAAAGCAGAGAAGATTGTCGGGATCGATGTTGATCCCAAGTGTGCTGATCTCAAGTTTGATGACCAGCGCATCCAAGTAGTCATAGGTGATTCCAAGACTGTTGAGTTGGAAGACACCTTTGATGTCATCATTGACGATGGATCTCATCAGGCATCTGACATCATTGAGAACTGGAACCGTTGGTGGCCCAAGCTCAACGATGGTGGCGTCTACGTTGTAGAGGACTTCCACACTATGTGGATGCCAGGGTATGGCAGTAACGCCATCCAGTTCTTTGCAGGCTTTATAGCGGCTGTGAACGGCAAGACCAAGATTAACCACTCGGTCAGGCGTATAGAGTTCCAGAACTCTCTGGTACTGTTAGAGAAGGGTGAGCCTGTACTGGGTGACAGGCTGATCTGTGGCGATGTGGCCTACGTTAACCCAGATGTTTTAGGGATACGAGATGGTCAAGAAGGGTCTGTACTACAACATCAACAGACGTAGGAAGTTAGGTCTTCCTGCGAAGAGGCCTGGGCAGAAGGGATTCCCAACTGCCGAGGCTTTCCGTAAGTCTGCCAAGACCGCTAAGAAGTCACGGCGCAGGAATAAGTGATCCCTCAAACAGGTAGCTCCCGTAGTGTCCTAGACGGACCCAGGGAGCTGCCCAGATTTGGAACCCTTGCCTGCGAGCGATTGTACAGAAAGCAAAGTCCTCTGAGAGCAGTCTAGAGTTCTCGACCATCACGGGGAAGAACTCGTGCATAAGGTCAGGCTTGAATTCTCCTGCCGTGTCCAGCACATCATTGTGGTAGGTAGCCACGAAAGGCTTTAAAGCCTCAAACACTTCACGCTTGATGAGCATGAAGCCAGTCCCACCGTTGACGATCTCCAGAGGCTCGTTCTGAGGAACGATCACCTCTCCTTCCTGACCTACCAAGTTAACCACCATCGCGCCCGTGTGGTTCTTGAGTTGATCCACGGGTACACCAGCGGCTGCTGATAGAGCAACCTGCGGCCAATTGATCTCCTTCTTGGGGTACAACCCGCACATGATGTCCTTGTCTGCTGCGACCATAGACAAGATGTCATTGGCATCAAACCGGATGTCAGCATCAATGAACATCAGGTGAGTGCAGTCGGTCTTCAAGAACTGATGTGCTAGACCGTTCCTGGCTCTCTGGATCAGGCTCTCGTTGAACATGAAAGAGCAGGAGACTTCTACCTCTGCCTGCTTGGCAACGCTCACGAGTGCAAGCATTGATTGCAGGTAGAAGCCTGTGCACATCCCACCGTACATAGGCGTTGCTACAAATAGACTAGTCATTGTTTTTGTCCCATTCTTTTTTTTTGTCCCATTCTTTTTTTTCATCCATCATGCTGTGGGCAATAAGATAAGCATATTCAGCTATTGACTTTGAATTTTGATTGTCGTGACCAATCAGTGACGCTATGCCAGACAGTGCTTGACCGGCAAACCAATCTCTTAAAGTCATTCCTTCTATCATGATATATCCTCAATCCTCATTACATATTTACCGGCGGAGTTCTTCCGCCACCCGTGTACCTCCACTCTGATACCCGCCTCTCTAACAGGCCCAATGGTTTCAGATGAGGTGATCTTCTTGATTCTTTCTGCCACGCCAGATGCCGTGACTTGCACAGCCAGAACCTCATTCTTGCGGATAGCCAGGATGTCACACCAACCCCAGAGATCCTGCCGTATCCGAGCGTGAGGGTTCCACTTCTCAACTACGGCGCAGAGATAGCCTTGCTCACGCAGGTACTCTAAAGACCTCTGGGTAGGAGTCATCTTCCCGTTCTAACTAAAAAGGGACATCCGAATCGTCATCAACCGGCTTCTTGAAACTTCCGCCATAAGGCTTGTACTGAGCAGGAATTTCCTTGGGAGCATTATCGGTCAGCTCCTTGTCTTTGAAGTAGGTATTTTCTTTTACAGTGAAGTATTCTTTCCCGTTCTTAGCCATACTCTTCCAGATAGATAGTTTGAGGGTTTGACCCTCGGTGTACGATCTGGTGAGAACTAAATCACCATCCCAGTCTGGTGAGTTAGGGTTCTTCTTTTGGGAGGGATCTTTCGAGAAAAGAATTGTTTTGCCGGGGGTCACTGGATATTCTTTTTTGTCGTAGCTCATTAAAACCTCTAATGTTAATTTGACCTATACGATGGAAACCGCTCACTGTTCCTCTGATATCTCCTGGTCTGACGGTTCCCGTATTGCGTTTGGGAGGTTCGATCCCTCCCCGATAAGAGCAGCCTTGAGCTGAACCTTAGACAGAGCAGGCAGGGAATCTATCTGCTTGCTGTTGGCCGTAAGCAGACTGGTGATCTTCTGCTTCTTTTCCTCTTCAGTGAACTTAGATGAGTTGGTTATCTTCGCAACCATAGACCTAATGCCTTCCAAGTAGCCGGGGAAATCGGCGTAACCTTGGTAGACAGTGCCGTCTGAGAGAAAGAGTGAAAAGGGATGGTCAGGCTTCTGCGCTTCTGCAGAATCGTTTGCAGAAGGTTCTACAAAGACTGCAGAACCCATGTCTTTGACCTGTGGTTGTGTAGGTATGTCCTGAACTTCCTCAGGTGTGTAGACGCCCAGCACAACGCCTGGGAAGACGGTACGGATACCCTCCGATACCACCCGTGCACGCAGCATCGCACGAGGGTAGTTCTTCCAATTGTCCTTGCCGGTCAACCCTGCCTTCTTTGCCTGCTCAAACGTCCAGGTGATCGTCGCAGACCCACCGCTAGGGTGAGAGAAGGTGGCAGTAACTTCTTCATCAGTCAAAATCTTCCACTCGACCTTGCCGCCCTGTTGCTGAAACCTAGCCATCATGGTTTCTGCTTTCAAGGTTGGTCTACCTTGGATGATGTGATAGTCACGCGCTGCGAGAGCAGGGTGATAGCCCTCTGCCTGGGCGATAAGCATGAGAGCAGTAGCTTGTTCTACTGTCTTCATCCCAAAGAGTCCGGACTTCACAACAGCAACAGCCATTGTATGGATATCGTTAACGTGTACTAACTGGTTCATTTTCTAATCCTTCACACATAAGATTGGCATATTCTGAAGCTGAATCCTTGATCATCTGCTTAGACTGATGATGGTAGGGATTCTCTCGTTTAATGATAAATGCGGCCATCGCAAGAGCGCGATAGAGATGCCACACATCATCGTCGTTGACTTCTTCATTCATTTGATAAGGAACCTTCGTGAGCCGGGGACTTCCCGGACAAACTGATCGTACATCTGAGGGTAAGCAGCCTGGAACGCCTTGACATCAAACTTCTGTGATGACTTGGCAGACTTCCAAGTAGCCAGCACATTGCCATCCATAGTGGCTAGAACGTCCCTGCTGCCCATAAACGACATGATCCTAGTCTTGAGCTTCTCCTCATACTCTTCTAGATCCTTGCGCTGTTTAGAGGCTAGAGACAACTGACCACAGTAGGTTTCTAGATCTGCATTCGCTAGAGCGTAGAGACTCTCAGAGACCGGCCAGGACATCTTGCATTGCTCGACAGTCTCAGGGTCTGGCTGAGTGTCACTGGCAACATAGCCCCACCACTTGGCGCACCACTGAACGTGCTCCAACATCATGTCAGGAGTGACATCTACCTTGATGACCTTCAGCTCCTGTCCACCCAGCAGGACTGCCAAGTAGACCGTGCTGACACCGTGCACAGTAGCTTCATGGATGCACTGGATACGATCAGCATCAGGCATGATCCCAGCGTCCTCGTCGAACTTCTTGCTCTGGTGTGAACCATAGTTCTTGGCTTCCACCAGGGCAGTCCCATCAGCAGAGATGAAGTCAAAGTGACTCCTAAGCCAGGACTCTTTAGGATGAGTCATAGCGTAGTCAGCATCTTTGAGTTCGATCTGGAGCCTGTCTTGTGCCAGCCTGCCGATGACCGGCTGCATGACGTGACCCATCCGGACATTCTCTAGATGAGAGATTTCTTCTCTTTCTAATTTGCCTTGTTTGATGAGGATAGCCTCTGCTGCTTTACCGTTAGCAGCCATACGGCTATCACCGGACCACCACGCAGAGTTGCGGATTTCAGGTGCGAAGTCATCCATTGCAGACCTCTAGGTTTTTAGGTATGAAGAGGAGAGCCTCAGGCTGACAAGTGCCAGTAGAGTAGACACGCTGCTCAAAAGCGTAGCGGAAGGTCTTCTCACCAGAGACTGGGTTGATGCTGTAGTCAGCACCACACTTCGCCATGAGATGTTTAGGGTCATCCCGTGCTGGGATGAACTGCTTGCAGTCGATACAGAGTTTCATAAGATCACCTATAGATATAAGATACGAGAGACAACACTAGATCACAGATAAAACAGTCTGTCAACCGTTTGTTCTCCTGTCTGATATTCCAGACAAAAGAACCTCCAAGGTGGTATGACCAACCACCCCACCCGCAGGGTCACTCTTGGAACTCTGCCAGTGCTCGCTTGACGCCAGATTCATTCACACTAGACCTGAGACCACCCAGGAGGGCTAGTGCTTTTGCAGTCGCTCTGGAACGCTGCGCGGCTCGCAGGGGGTGGTAATCCCTGGCCGATGTTCTCTTCCCTGCCACCCATCTAGGTGCACCGCTAACGCGAGGAGTGCGGCTACCAGAAAACAAAAAAGGCTTACTGCTGCACCCGGTAGGAACCCCGGTATATTGGGGCAGGTGCATGAGTAAGCCTTCTTAGCTGCTTCCTACGGCAACAGGGTAAACCCTAACATAAAAAAAAACCCAGTGCAAGGACTGGGCTTAACGGCCTCACAGACCGAGAGGAGAACACACTGAACAAACTAGATCATATCAGGTCTGGCTCACCGATCTCGGCTCGGCGCTTGATCTTAGCAACCTCCACGACAGATCTACGTCCTACCCATCCACCTTCTGACTTATGAAACAGAGTACCGGGGTACTGGCAACGATTCTCTCTGATCATCTTGGCCTGAAAGTCAGGGGTGCAGTCTTCGCAGTAAGAGTGTGCAGGTATAGGCTTTGACATACGAGCTGCTGCGACCCAGCCGGTGAACTGCTTGGCAGTGTCAAAACACTTGGGTGTTGTCTTGTCGATTGCCATCTCAAACTCCAACCTTGATTGTGCTGATCCAGTCATACGGGGCTGGCTGGGGGAAGAGCTGCTCATACGACACCTTTGCTTGTAAGACAATCAACTCTTGCATGGTTTTGAGCTTGCCACCGTAAGATACCCAGTATCCTGGCTTCAGTAGGTGCGGGACGTACATATCACGACCCAGGTAGAAACAGGGTTGTAGTACTTTTTTGCGTGATTCTTTGCGTTCAGTCATGACAGTTTCTCCAGTGCATCGTTAACAGATTGGATAGCAAGAGCCAGGGTGTCGGCTTCTTGGTTGGGGGTTACGGGCTGGATCTTGAGAATGTAGTAGGCACTCTCCATAGCACTCAATGCTTTCATCAAGACAGGTTTGAGTTCTTGGCGCCTATCTACAATCGGGTAGAAATAATGGCTCATCTCTTCCCTGGCCTCCTTGTACGCCTGCTCGTACACGGCACGACCAAACTCTAGGGCTTTCTGTTCTACTTCCTTGTTGGGGGCTTTTACAGCCCTCCAATACTGCATCAATTCCTGATCATTCATTTTATAATCCTTTCGATAATATTACGAGACAATGGTTTCTGACCTAACAACCAACTCTGTATCCTACCCATGTCCCAGGTGACAACCCTGAATCTATTGGGTGGGATATATGCTGTACTGATCTTGGACTTATCCCAGTCCTTGATAAACTTACCCTTGATTATCATTTCTCTTCTCTTTTGTAAAGCAAGACTCCAGGTGATCCATCAGTAACTTCCCGCCAGATGCCATCGGTAAACTTGGCAAACTTACCTACCGGCTCCTGCTTCAATTGCACGGGGTCTCTTATGACAGAGGGCCAGCCGTCCTCAAAGTAAACTTCCTTTAAGGTCCACTCTCCGAAAGTCTCTTTGTTGTCCCACTTTCCGCTCATTCATCACCTCTAGCCATCAAGACCATGACACAACCTAATGATGTAATCAGACCTATAGCCGTCAGATATACGTCACCAACTAATGCACCACCTATTGCGAATCCAAAAGTGGCTACTAGTATTGCTTGGAATATAATATTGGGGTTCATACGATTACTCCAGATAAGATAGGGGACTCACAATCCCCTGGTGTGATTAGATAGCGTACTGGGACCTATCGGCTGCTCCATTGATCCACTTAGGGGTCTTACCCCTGCCGGACCAAGTAGCGCCACTGGCTGGGTCTCGATACTTGGCCGCGATCTTGTTGCCAGACTTGGGGCCAGCTTTCAACTTGGGGGCCTTGTCGAGTCCAAGGTCACGGGCCGTGATCCCGTACGACACGATCATGGCGCGAGCTGCGTCGATAGCCTGGGCTTTCTCCTCAGCCTTGACCTTGATTGCCTGCGCCTGCAGATCGGCAATCTTCGCTTGGATTTCTTCGTAGTACATACACTCTCCGATGTGATACCCCTAAAGGGGCTGTGAATGGCCCTGTATGGGCCGAATGGGGTTCAGGTAAGGCTACCCTACCTGCACGGGTCCTGATCGCTCTCAGGGGGCTTTATAGGTACGGTCGCCAAGTGTCGGGTTTCACCGTTAGACATCACTCCGACAATCTTCAGGCCGTCCGGGGTCCGGGATATTTCCCAGGCGACGGGGTCACCGTCTAGCAGGAGGTCGAGTAGCTGGTCAACGGTGGGGTTCATGCAGGGATAGACACTTCGCAAGCGTCCATGATCTTGACGATGGAGAAACCGATCATTTCGTTGAAACCTGCAGACTTGGCAGCATCTAGAGCTTGCCACCCAGCATAGGCAAAAAACCACTCTGCAGTGCGAGCGTCGTTACCTTCAACGATCAAGAATGCTTTCATAATATGCTCCGATAAGATAAGTGAGTGAGTGGATTATCAGGTAGATAACCCACCCTTGTCAACAGGTATTTATGCTGCCAGTGCGATACGGATTACCTTGTCCATCTTCCGGCCATGTGCAGGATATGCAACCACCTCCACAGACTTGTCATAGCAGGCACGACAGCCAGAGCATTTCCCGCCATGTTGGTACGCCTCGCACAGTTTGGTCCCGGCCGGTACAGACTCAGGATCAGGCACGATCACGGAACCGTGTCGATCGTCAAACACACCAAACACACTGTCGGATGAAAACCGGACCATGACGTTAGGTAACGCTTGCATGGCCGCAAGTACAGTCTGGAATTTCTTAAACTTCATCATCCGGGTTGGCAACCAATGCGAGACCCAAGGCGTGGATTCCATCACTGCAAGGATCTTACGGGCAAGCTTAAGATCGTAAACGTCACCGGAATCGAACCACCGGAAGTACCGATCTTTATTCAAGCTTGCCACCATATCGTCGACCCATGCGCTACGTTTCCAATCTTCCCGATTGTGAAGTCTAGGTTCTTTCACGTTATCGAAAACGTAATTGCCTGTCGTGGCATAGCATCCGCTACAGGCAGCTACTAGCTGACCATCCGATCCGACAGAACCCGGACAAGTGTCTAAAGCTTGCAAGCTCCATGATCGGATGCCGTCGAGCTTGGATGTGACGCTGATACGGATGGATGATGCGATAACAGACAGTTTAGGCTTAGCCATGCTTTCCTCTATATATGATGTTATGAGATACCGGACAGTGTCCGACACTGCAGATTGTTTCCAATCTGCAGTATCTGAAACTGTCTTAACAGATAAAATCAGGATGATCGTTAAGCTTCAGAAGATCAGCGTACTCTCGCAGAGCCTTAATGCTCTTGTTAGTCCGTGCTGAACGAATCAGCGCTGACAGTGACCGTGCAGCTGTGTCTCGCATTCCAAGCTTGTGATACTGGATGACCATCACAATCTGACGCATTTCGCTCTTGTTCATCACTCTCTCCTAGATAAGATATCTGTCTAAAATCAGACAGTGAGAGAATAATATCCTACCGATTATGTTCTGTCAACAGATAATCCTCTTTTTTTTATAGGTACTTTCCCTAATGTACAGATGTACAGTAGTCTACCTGCACTGTACCTGTACTGTATCTATACTATAGTAAGGTGGTGGTCTATAGATCTAGTGCGACACCACACTAGGGTATTGGCAGTGTGCGTGCCACTTCTTTCCCGACAAGGGACTGGGCTTCCCTACCCTCTATCCTTCACGCTCTACGCTCGCACTAGCTGCCGCTCCACGCATACGCTCGCACCCTGACGCTGGCATGGGATGGGGTGCACCGATCAGACCGTGCTACCATCCGCCCACGCCACGGCCCGATGAGGTGGGTCTTGACCCCCGTGTGTGCGTGCACCCAACCGTTCTCCCCCCCAAGAAAAATTCACATGAAAAAACTTATCTTATCTCTGTTATTATCTTCTTCTGCTTATGCACAGACAGATCTTTCTGTGTACTATGATCCGAACAGAAGGTTGAATATCTTTGAGTTATCTCATTATCATAAGCCTACTGATAAGTTAGAGGTTTATGGATTTCTTGAGTCTTATAAGAATTCATCTTTAGGATTTCCTCAGGACAAACAGGTCTTGTTTGGGAAGACATGGATAATGCACAGTGTGACTAATGGTGTTTCTGTTGGTTTAGAGATAGAGCATGGCATTAACAATGCTGGTATGTTTACTACCAGTAAGAAGTTTGAGCAAGACAGATTGTTTATTCTTCCCAAGATTGGAGTGAAAATCAACTTGGAGAAGTAATCATGGAATTTATCTTATATGAAGTTCTACACAGGTATGTTTCATCCACATACTGCGGACAAGGTTGAGAGAGCCTTTGTATCTGTAAATGTGCTGAAGAAAAGGAAATCTGCGTTTCCTGTTAAAGACTGGATCATGGATAGCGGAGCATTTACCACTATAAACAAGTATGGTGGATATCCAGAACCAGTAAGTGAGTATGCAAAGCAGATAAAGAGGTGGAAAGACAATGGCAATTTGATTGCTGCTGTATCTCAGGACTATATGTGTGAAGCCTGGATGTTAGAGAAGACGGGATTGACGGTAGAGGAACATCAGAGATTAACGATAGAGCGGTATGACCAGTTGATCTTGGAAGACACTGGCGTGTACATCATGCCGGTTTTGCAGGGGTATGATCCGCAAGACTATGTGAGGCATCTGGAGCTGTACGGAGATCGGTTGGCAGACGGGGCGTATGTGGGTGTTGGAAGTGTCTGCAAAAGGAACGGGAACCCCAGTACGATTGTTGAGGTCTTGAGAGCCATCAGGTCTGTCAGACCGGATCTGAGATTGCACGGGTTTGGGGTGAAGACTACGGCTCTTGCGTGGGCAGATGTGAGGGACAACCTGTATTCTGCTGACTCTATGGCTTGGTCGTTTGCGGCAAGGATGGAGGGCAGGGACGGGAACGATTGGCGTAATGCTGTAAAGTTCCAAGACCGCATCAATTCACAACCAGTACAGTTGAGTTTATGTTTAATCTAGCGCAGTTTTACAAGTTCTGTAGTGAACTTAAGATAGAGACTAAGGAACATGGTCTCAGGAAAATGGATAGGTTATTAGGTACTCAGACATATATTATGGATGAGATAGCTAAAGGTCTACAGGATGATATTCATTTCTTTGTGATATTAAAGGGTAGACAGTTAGGGATAACTACTATCTCTTTGGCATTAGATCTTTACTGGCATTTTGTACATCCTGGATTACAGGGTACATTGACTACTGATACAGAAGAGAACAGAGATATGTTTAGGAGTACCTTGTCTATGTATATAGATGGGTTACCTAGAGAATATAAAGTTCCTGTTATTGCTCACAACAGGAATCACATCTCGTTGAAGAACCGAAGTCGGTTGTTTTATCAGGTGGCTGGATTGCGTTCTAAGGGGTCTCTAGGGCGCGGTAAGGCGATAACGTACCTGCATGGTACTGAGACCTCTAGTTGGGGAGATGAGGAGGGCCTAGCGTCTCTGCTTGCATCTCTTGCGGAGACCAATCCTCAGAGGTTGTATTTATTTGAGAGTACTGCTCGTGGGTTTAATATGTTCCACGATATGTATGTGACTGCCAAGAAGGCTAGAACTCAGAGGGCTATATTCTGTGGTTGGTGGAGGAATGAACTTTATTCCGTAGAAGCAGAGACGGATGTTTATAAGGTTTATTGGGACGGTAAATTAACTGGGGAAGAGAAAGAGTGGGTGAAGGACATCAAGAAGTTATACGGGGTGGAGATCAACAGCAGGCAGATGGCGTGGTGGAGGTGGAAGCTGCACGAGGGGATCAAGGACGATGCGCTGATGTACCAGGAGTTTCCTCCTACGGAAGACTACGCATTCGTGATGACTGGTACGAGCTTCTTCTCAAACTCCCGGTGTACTGACGCTGCCAAGAAATCTCGGCAACTACATCCGGAATGTTTCCGCTACGCATTCGGGGCAATGTTCCAAGACACAGATGTCTTGAAGTCCACGGAGAAGTTGGGAACTCTTAAGGTCTGGGAACAACCTATTGACACGGCTTATTACGTCATTGGTGCTGATCCTGCTTATGGATCATCTGACTGGGCAGACCGATTCTCTATCCAAGTGTTCCGGGTGTATGCGAATGGAATGGAGCAGGTTGCAGAGTTTGCGACTAGTGAGATGAATACCTACCAGTTTGCGTGGGTGATTGCTCACCTTGCCGGTGCGTACAAGAACTCAACTCTGAACTTGGAAGTCAACGGTCCCGGTCAGGCAGTGATCAACGAGATGCGTAACCTCAAACGTCTTGCTGCCGCACAAGGTACTGCCGGTCACGGCATCATGGATGTGCTGGGTTCCATGCAGAACTACATCTGGCGTCGTAACGATACGATGTCCGGGCTATCCAACTCTATTGGCTTCTTGACTACGAGTCAGACCAAAGAGCGGATGTTGACCTACATGAAAGATTACTTTGAACGTGGGTTGATGGAAGTGAAGTCTATGGACTTGCTAGACGAGATGAAGGGAATTGTTCGTGAGGGCGGGTTTATCGGTGCTCCTGGGCGCGGCAAAGATGATAGAGTCATTGCCAGTGCGCTCGCTGCTGTTGCCTATGCCGAGCAGGTTCAACCCAGATTGATTGCCATGAGACTTACGAAAGAAATTTCTCATGCTCAAGAGAACCAAACTCCAGAGCAGATCGCTGCTGGACGTAACGTATCCAATTATCTAAAACGTATCGGGATGTACGGTGGCTCTACACACTGATCTCACAATCGTATCTATTCACGGCCACACTAACGGTTCAGCCGTTATACCAAGCCTAGTAGAGAGCCTGTCCCAGCTGCCGGGAAGCAGAGGACTTTTGATCTCTCTTGAAAGACCTCCTTCCTTGCCAGACCACATTGCTTGGAAACAAACAGCACCTCTGGACTACTTCCAATACTCGGTGTTCTGTATGTACTGCTTGCACCAGTACATTGACACTGAGTACTGTCTAGTCGTGCAAGACGATGGCTGGTGCCTCAACGGTGAGAACTTCACGGGTGAGTACTACGAGTACGACTATGTGGGCGCACCTACTCACATGGGCATTCTTGGAGACCAAGCCATGTTCCACTTCTCGTGGGTTCATGTGAAAGACCCCATCGTTGTGCAGAACGGAGGGTTCTCCCTGCGATCACGCAAGTTCTTGGAGGCCCCGTCTAAACACGGCATTGTTCACAAGTTGTACGGCCAGCAACCGTTCATCAACGAAGATGTCCAACTCTCAGGACTCTTGCGTCCTCAACTGGAGTCTGTCGGTGTGCGGTTTGCGCCGTTGAAAATTGCCATGCACTTCTCAATTGAGTACATGGGTCCAGGCCTGCACGATGGCATCGACCTAGAGCGCCTTGTCGGTCATCACGCACCAAGTAGAAAATTGATCGGGCATAAATCAATTGCCATCAGAAGCACGGCAGAAGAATGTGATAACGTATTTGGTGAACTCGACTTCCTGATGTTCTTGCAAGACAAGGGCTACAAGTTTGAATACCGTAATTCCTAAACAAGAACTCAAGATCTTGGTTGGTAGACTCCTCAAAGATAAGGAGCGCGGTATCTCTCTTCAGAAGTTTGCTGACCTTTGCGGTATCTCAAGAGAATTCTTGGCTGACGTGTTCATCTACGAGAACGCACCCATGAGTGAGACCACCCAACGCCGTGTCTCATCCGCCTACCAAGCGTGGCGGGAAGGTCGGGTCAAGGTCATGAGACGCAAAGACCAGACCCAATACGTTGACTATCGCAAGATTCCAGAACCTGCTATCTTCCCGCACATGGGGATCGTGAACTCCCCTGACGGATTCAAACTATCTATCGGCCCCCGTAATCGTCACGATTACTCTTATCCTACTTTGGACGAATCATGAGCGTACTTCACGACTATCTTTGCGCGTCTCACGGCCTCTTCGAATCTTATGAGCCTGAGTGCCCTATCAAATTTTGCACAGCAGAACTCAACATGGTTTTCCTAAAACCAGTTGCTCTTAAATCAGATAAGACAAAACAGGCTGACCGACACCTTAAAGGTCTCGCCCAAGACTTCAAGATGTCAGACATCAAGTCGACCCGTGAAGGTGACACACAAGCCGGTTACCATCACCATCAGGTTCCTGAAGAGCCAAAAGAAAGGGAGGCTCGCCCAGGCGATGCGGCAATTTGGGGTGGCAACTTCCAGAACATCAATATGAAGGCAGCACTTGCAGGACAGGTCGCCCAGTCGGTTCGTGGAGAATCTGTTGGCGTAAACCCGAAAGATACTGGTAACCTCACGGGACCAAAGGCGGCAAGTTATATGTCTGACCATGAGAACTTGGCAATAACACCATGAGAATTCCGAGCGAGCCGGTAGAACGAGAAAACTTCTACCTAGACCTCATTCACAAGTGCGCTGTCTCCATGCCAGAGCGGCGCACCGACTACGGAGGTCTTCGCTCGTGGTATCTCTTTGGGAACGGACCGGACGAAGCACCGGCCATGTACAACAAGATCTTTCCCCACATAGATCAGTTGTCATCCTTCCTCTACTCTGCCGAGACCACCCGATTCTCCATAGACTTGGGTGCGGCAGTCCCAGATGAAGAGCAGGCCAAACTTCCGGTCCTCACCCGCGCTCTCAACGATGAATGGCTAAACAGCAATGCTGACCAAGTATTCTCGACAGCGGTTTCATGGGCGCTCTGCTATAACAGCACCTTTATTAAACTGGTTTATCGAAACGGTATTCATCCGTATCTCGTGGAACCGGCCAGTATCGGTGTACTGCGAGAAGACACCCCGTACACCGATAGACAAGAAGCAATAATTCAGACTTACTACATCACTAAGTCTGAACTCTTCAACCGTCTTTACAGCCACCCACAACGGGAAAAGATCGTAGAGCGCGTCTCTTATATGCAGCACGAGCGCACCGAAGTCGCAAACGGTGTGCAGCGCATCATCATGAGCCAGACGGACCCAACTCTCTACGGGAACGTCAACCTCGATCTCTCTGGCGGCAACCGCTACAAAGCACAAGTCTCCGAAGAAACCGTCGAGATGACGGAACTCTGGGTCTGGAACGATGAGACTGGCGACTACCAAGTGGTCACCCGCGCAGATCCTGATGTCATCATCTATGATCGTCCTGGCGCCACCGTCTTCCTGAAAGGCGAGCTGCCATTCATCCAGATCTGCCCACTGCCACTCTACGATTACTACTGGGGTCAGTCAGAAGTTTCCCGGCTGATCTACCTCCAGCAAATGCGTAACAAGCGCATGGTGGAGATTCTGGACATCCTGTCCAAGCAAGTCAGCCCACCAACAGCACTCATTGGATTCACTGGAATCTTAGATGAGAAAAACTTTGCTCTCAACCGAGCAGGCGGGATCTTGGCAACAGATATGCCGAGCGCCAAGGTAGAAAAGCTGGCCCCGCAAATGCCGCCAGATCTCTTCCGTGAGATCGGTGAAATTGACCTGATGTTCGAAGAAGCCTCTGGGATCGTCTCAGTCTTGCAAGGACGAGGCGAGTCTGGGGTCAGATCGTCCGGTCATGCCAGTCAACTTGCCCGTTTAGGGTCATCTCGTGCCAAAAAACGGGCGCTTGTCATTGAAGATTCGCTAGAAAAGATGGCGACTCTGTATCTCAAGCTCATGCAGGCGTATCCAAACACTCATTACACGGATACCAAGGGCAATCGGTTCATTGCCGAGCAATTGCCTAAAAATTACGCTGTAAAAGTGGATGCACACAGCAATTCACCCATCTTCATGGAAGATTTGCGTCAATTGGCGTTCAATCTGTTCAAAGCACAAGTCATTGACAAGGAATCCTTGCTAGACTTGCTTGAACCACCCATGAAACAGCAATTGAAAGACCGTCTCAAAAAGATGGAAGCAGCACAAGCCCAGCAAGCGGCTATGCAACCTCCAAAGGAGAAGTAATGGTTACGCAAGGCTACACAAAGACCGGGGATCAGCCCCGCGTTACTGCTAAAAGTCTAGACTCAAGACAAGCAACTCCATCCTTGACGTACCGTACACAGACGAATAGGATGGGCAGTGCGGGTAGTTCCTCCCGCATGACCCGTGACTACACACGAAGGTAATTGCAATGTACAAAGCAATGAAACGCGGTCGCAAGACCCGCCGGTAATCCCGGCATAAAGAGTTCGATGGGTATGGCTGCTTGCCCTTCTCAAGTGGCCCCGCAACCAGGAGATCGTCATGGCACGTCGTGGTCGTAAAGGTCGGAAGTAATCCGAACGTAACAGGTTTCTGAACCGGCCT
>Ga0304730_1001654_pt1 | contig 16537 bp, 16 predicted proteins | sample M_130628_MF_Meta_FD_190474 | JGI IMG/M metagenome (GOLD analysis project Ga0304730, IMG submission 190474) | Freshwater microbial communities from Lake Montjoie, Canada to study carbon cycling - M_130628_MF_MetaG (v2) (version 2) | ecosystem: Environmental > Aquatic > Freshwater > Lake | place...
AAGCTAGTAGGCGAACAGTCGTAGCCCCACCCAATAGGAGTTAATAAATGATTTTTGACAACATGAAACAGTCGATGGAGAGATTCTTTGGTACGCCAGCGTTTAAACTGGCTAGAAGAGAAGACCCCACAACGAGCCATCAGGCGGCTCAAGCAGTTGATACCACCAAGCTAGAAAGTCTTGTCTACGAGGCTATAAAGGGCTTTCCTGACGGGTGTATCTCAGACGAGATACTAGCGATGTATCCAAACTACCCATATTCCTCTATAACAGCAAGGTATCGTGCTTTGTTAGATAAGGGATTGATTGAAGTTTCGGGAGTCAAACGAGGAAAGTTTGGCAGAAATCAACGAATTATGCGAGCACTATGATTGATCTACCACCACACTCAAAGATAAGCTATCCATCTATGCCAAACAAGGACTTTAAATGGTCATCTGGCTCAGACGTTCAAGCCATTTGGAGAAAGTTTGGTTGGTGTCCACCAAGCGAGAAGATGCTGCCACCACCACCTGAAAAAATTACAGAGTTAAGGAGAGTTAGATGAGTTACGCTGATATAGAAATTCGCATAATCCAATGGGCAGAAGCTCGAAAGATTATTCCTAATAGCAACCCAGAGTCTCAGCTACTCAAGGCAGTTTCTGAGATAGGAGAACTAGCAGATGCCACGATTAAAAAGGACAGAGAAGCTATTGTGGATTCTGTTGGTGATGTCATGGTCTGCCTTATTAACTACTGCGCTCTTCAAGATATCAATCTGGTAGACTGTATGGAAGTTGCATACGATCAAATTAAGAATCGCAAGGGGATACTATTGCCCAACGGAGTGTTCCAGAAGACACTTGAATGACATAAATTTAGCCTAATATTTCATTGCAACAATCGGTTGCGTAAGGAGAAAATCATGAAATTTGAAATGGATTTTGGCTTTATTGGTAATGAGAAAATTACAGTTGAAACCTTTGACTTCGAGAAGATTCAAATCATTCAAGAATTTATCGAGTTCCAAGAGGAAAATGGTTGGGCAGTTGACTATGAAGCAATTGACTGTGATGAGGATGAATTTGAAGATGATGCAGCAGAAGAAGTAATTGCTGCTGGTTTAGACGATAGCGAATAAGCTATTTTGCTAATAGATAAAGCCCCACATTGCTAAAACTGTACCCTGCGTACACGATAGCCATGTAGGGGTTATCTTTCCAAAGCTGTTCACCAGCAATATAGGCGTAAATAGCCCCCGTGAGAATGATTAGCCATGCACTCAAAATGCACCTACATCAATCACTTCACCCCTAAACTGAACCATGTCCTCATCAAATTTATGGACGAGTTCCGGCCATAAAAGCTGACCATTGAAGAAGTTTAACACCGCAAACCCCGATCTGTGGTTGTTTGGGTTTATCTCAGCATAAGTAAATTGTGGGCCATCAGTCTCAGCTAAAGTTCCTGTATCTACCCCGTATCTACATCCGTTGTAATCAGAGAATGGTGTGACTTTCAAAGAGTGCAGATGCCCCGTAACGATTGACACTCCAGCGTTGACAGTATTGTTATGAGTGGCATGAATACCACCTTTATATCGATGCTTAACAACACATTGCTCAGTAGGCCATACTGCCCAACAGAAGTCCCAATCTGGGATATGGTCTGTCAGCTTAAATCCAACAACATCTTTAAATTGTGGTGCGTGTTGCGCCAATCTATTGCCAAATCGAATATCGTGATTGCCCCATGTAAACAGTAGCTTTACATTGTGCCTTGCTGCTTTAGCAACTTCCTCAATCTCACCCAACGCACCTTGCGTAGCTTTTAACTCTTGGATGACAGATGTCTGTGGTTGGTCAGTTACATCATGGCGAGATATAGAGGCTCCATCAAACGCATCCCCGTTACATATCACCGCCTTGGGTTTGAACTGCTCTATAGCCCATAGAAGCCCTTTAAACGCTGTTGTTCGTTGACCAGGTATGAAGTGAGCATCTGAGAACACAATCACAGTCCCATCTAGCATTCCAAGCTCTACCTGTTTTAAAGGAGAGAAGGATTTAGGCTTGTTTTTGTCGTATTTAACACCACGATGGTCGCTTGCATAAAGTGCCATGTTGTAGTGCTTTTCAATCCATCTTCTACGCAAATGAACTGCCCTGTTTGCAATGCCAAGATGGTCAGCTACTTTTTGAGCAGACTGAAGTTGCCCCCATAGTTGGATAAACTCGGTATCCGTACAGGTTTCGTTACTGCTTCCCATAAGAATCCTTAGAGAGTAATTTTTCTAGCAAGTTAATGACCCTATGCTCTTGCATTTCAATCTCATCCTGAGATGACTTAGGGTCTTGTGCCACTGTCATTAAATCGTGCAAAAACACATGAAGTAACTCATGCAAAGCAGTCTGATCTAGAGACTCTGGCGTGATCTTCTCAGCACCAAAGTCGCCTAGTCTGTAAGTAGCCAATCGAGCAGAAGCATTAAACTCAACAGAAGCCATTGCAGCCTTTGCGGGTTTGCTTCCTTTCTCTATTCTCCAATCACCAAGACTAAGCACTTGTTGCCACTTTCTGACACTTTGTGCAAACAGTTGTGATTGTTCTGGCGTAGGAATGTTCGACATTTCAACACCTTATACAAGTATTGTTACAGTTTAATTTAACAAGGCACACTCAGCAACTCTGCGCTTTGTCAGACCTGCTAGAACTTTACCACCGCCTTTGTTCCAAAGCATGAGTTGTTCTTTAGCCCCTTCCCAATCAGAAGCATTGATTTTTCGCTTTAGAGTGGATGTTTGAAGTCTACCAATACCCAAGTTGTAGCAAAAATCTACAATGGCATTGCACTTACGTTCGTCTGTCAGAAGTATGGGGCAGTTTCTGAGAACACCCTGTAGGTATGTATGTTCCAATTCGTGCATCAAAAGAACATGAGCCTCCTCTTGTGTCGTTGGAGGGTCATTGAGAGTAACCTTTACGCCATTGGCATAGTAGGTTGAGCCGTAACCAATCGTAGCTACGTTAGCAGGGCAAAGGTAGGGCTTGCTTTTAAAGCCCTCAAACCTTTTACACAGTTCTGCTGCCAGTTCTAAGTTCATAACCCACGCTTAGACAAAGTTCTATCAAGAAACCAGTAGTTAATTGTTCCTGATAAAAGGGCGGCAAAGTCTGGTGTCATCATTGTTTTGAAGACTTCCGTAGCTGGAGCACCACCAAGCCATGCGTTATAGGCAAACCAAACATGGATAAATGACCAAACAAACAGAACCCAATAAGTGACTACAGGACGCACAGATGCTGAAAGGCTGGCTACCCATCCACCTGCGGCTTTAACCATCTCTGCTTGCTGTGTAATGGCGTTATTAAAGGCATCCATGACCCCTACATCAATAGCGGCCTCTCTTTGTGCGCCAATCTCAGCTAACTTCTGCTGACCACGTTGGGCTTCCAAGTCGCATTGGAACTTAAACATATTTAGTTCATGGGAACGCTCATTCTTCTTATCCATCCATTTAAGGACTTCGGGAGCCATCCTAAAGATGCCACCAAAGATAGAACCTAATAAACCACCAGATAACATTTCAAACATAATTACAGTCCAATCTTTCCAAGTAGTAAATTAACAATCTTGTTTGACAAATCGTCAGGGAGAAAACGTAAAAATCCTAAAACGTAATGAGCCACACATCCGTAAACGAATATCTTTAAACACAGATCAAAGGTCTTTTGATACTCATTCATCGCCCACACTTTACTTTAGCGCACATATCTTGTATCTCAGATATGCCAAATGCAACAGCTAACCCAAGCAAAATCAGTACAAAAGCACCAGCAACAATAGCCATCTGCTCTTCTTGTTCTGCTTTCTTTTTCTTAGACTCTTCTTTGGCTTGTCTAGCAGCATGGGCATCTTCTACATCCATCAACTGAGCACGTTCTTTAATCTTGTTCCATACGTCAATCTTTCCAGACTGCATAAACAACATCTGAAGCTCTTTTTCAAAATCACGGGCTTGCTCAAGTGCCATCTCAATCTGGAGAGCAGTTCCCATATTGGAACCACCAGACTTTTTTGCATGAACCATTGCTTTGGTGGCAGTAGATTTGGCATCAAATAACTTACCAATCATGGGCGCAAGAGAGCCTAAGTCATTAGCAACCTGTGCGGCTTGCTTGACTACTTTAATGGCTGACTGTATGCCAGCTAGAGCTGTTAGCGGATCAATCATTTTTTATCAACTTTTTGCCATTCAAGGCATACTACTTTTCGGTTGTAAACATCACCTGTCCATGCCCATCTAACACATCTATATTCAGTTTTTTCTTTACTAGATGCTACCAATGTAAACAACATTGCAAGCACTAATATCCATTTCACGGGTACGCCCAAACAATAATGTAGCCACAGAATATGACAAAACTAGTAAAGCAAACCGCAGCGATAATTGCTTCGGCATAGTCTTTCATTACTCTGCCATAGTGAGTTGAGAATCGCCAACTTCTTTAGCCGCAGAGGGTACTGTAAAAGACTGAATAAATGCTGATCTTGTTGGAGCATCCATTAACTTCATCATTGAAGAAACAAACTCATTCGTTCTTCCTTTTGGTATGCCAACAGTCATAAACTGAGCCAAAGCACCTGGGTTCATCATCAATTCAGCCATCTGCTTGTTGTAAGCCTCTGCATTACCTCTTTGTAAGTATTCAACAGCCGCCTTCATTACTGTATATGTTCTGTTTAACAGTTGTGGTGCTTCTTTTAGAATTTCAGGGCCACCAACATCAAGCGCACCAACTTTTCTTGCAAGTTCTTTTGCTTTTGAATCCCGTTTTAGGTCTGCCAATACGTTGTTTACAGAAGCAACTTCTTTAGGTGTCAAAACATCTGATAACTTCTCAAACCTTGGAATGCCCGTAGATTTTTTAATTGTTCCAGCAGCATTCTCAACAGCAGTAGCAAACTCACCAGCAGACTCTTTACCTAAAGGAGTGTTTAAACTTTTGGATAAATAATCTCCAACTTCCATGCGATTGAGTTTTTTGCTGTAATCTGCATAAGAAGTAAGATATTTACCCCACAGTCCATCAGATGATTTATTTAGTGAAGCATCAATAAATTGTTTTGCACTGCCCAAGGCTTTAGCCGCTTGTTGAGGAATTCCACCAGAAGCATACTGCTCACCAAGATTAAGCATTTTTGCAACATCTTGATTGGATATTTTTCTAATGTTTTCGTATACATCACGGCTATTTAACAAGCCATTTTCATCAGCCTTAGAAACAACTTTATCCCTAATACCTTGCAAAACAGCTTTGCTTTGGTCAGATACAGTCCCACGAATAGCTTTGTCTAATTGATCTGTTAAATCGGATGCACGCAATGGAAAGAATCCATTTTGTTCTAAGCTATTAAGCTGAAATTGTTTTAGTTGGGCTTCACCACGCAAAGTCCCTGCAAGTTCTTTATATGCTTTTGCACGACCTGCCGCTTCTGACGCAATATCACCCGCAGATAACCAACCAGGACTTCCTTTTGTTGCCACAGCCTGTTGTAGTGTTGCCGCTAAACCAGTCATTCCAGATGTTTGTTCAGCAGCAGCCAAGCTATTAAACTTATCTGAAATCTCTTTTTCTAGCTTTGTAAAGATAGGCCCTGCAAGATTGGTTTGTTCTAGTGCAGTTTCACGCATTGGCGTTGTTACTTCTTCTCTTTTAGCAATTACAGCAGCTCTTTGAGCCTCTGTGCCAGCAATAGATTGAATCTCTCTTGCTCTAGCCGCTTGTTGTTCTACCAAACGTTCTTGAAACTCACCTGCTACTTTTGCTTTACTAGCAAGTTTGCTCTGTGCTGCCGCAAGTTCAACTGCTGAAGGAATATCAGAAATGGCTTGTGCCGCAGTTGGGCGAGAACCACTTACCAATTCTTTTGCATCACGCAGTGCTTCAATTACTTTTGTTCGATCAGGCCCAGCAAGTTCATTTAACTGTTTTTGCATGAACTCTTGACGACCAGTAGGAGTTAGACCTTTTAGAGTATTTAAAAGACCTCCAATAGCTTTTACACCACCCTCAACAACAGGGCCTAGTACGAAGCCTGTGGCCATTTGCTCTAATTTGCGCTCACCAAACTGATCGACAGGAGCATTTACGGGTTGCAAAGCACTCAAAGCCGCACCAGTGCTACCAGAACGGGCTATGTTAGCTATTAAACCAGCTCCTGCAGTTGGTACTTGTGTAGCCCCAACCAAACGATTGACAGGGCTTATAACATTACCAAGTGTCTGATATGGGTCAAAACCACTACTGCCAACTCTTGCTCGACCTTCAGTAGTTGCTTGCTCAACATCACTTACAAGTTGAGTTGCACCTTGCTTAATTTCTTTGCCAAACAAACCCGTACTTGCTAACAACTGATTAACAGCCAATGCGGGGTCAACAACAGCACCTTTAATTGTTCTAGCAATAGGGCTACCAGCACCAAACATCAATTCCATACCCGAGACAGGTGTTGTTTTTATACCAAGTTGACTATAAAAAGTGTCTTTAGGTATGTCAGAGTAAAACTTTGAATGAAAAGCATCTGCCAACTGAGTATCAGTCATGTCTGAATACTGTGGATATTCTTTACGAATTTCAGCAATCGTAGCCATAAAAACTCCTTAACGAATACCCAATGGGTCAGACTTATTTTTTACGGGTTGAGCAGCTTCACCTTTAAGGTAACGCCTTGACAGATTATCTAAGATTGCCAAGTTTGCTTCTTTTGTCATTCCTTCGCTACCCAAAGAATCCAAATATGTTTTCAATTCAACATTGGAGTTAAGTTGTTGGGCACTCATGCCTGTGGCTTCTTTTACAGCATTTAGCAATTGCAATCTAACGCTTTTAAGTTCATCACGTTTTGCTTGCTCTTTTGTACCAAACGCACGACCACCCATTTGACCAACAGTTCCTGTTTGCAAAGATGTGACTAAATTTGCAAGAGGGCCTTTTGATGTGCTTGTTATTCCACCCATTTTGGCTAAATCTTTGACTAAGGTTTCTGCTGTAGAAATGGTATCACCCAAAGCAACCTGTCCTTCAGCAATCTTGTCAGCTTTTTCTTGAGCTTTTAAAACTGCGGCACTTGGCCCTTTAAGAGATGCTACTAATTCAGCAATTTGTGTACGACCATCAATTTGCATTTGAGCAATTTCTTTTTGCGTTGCGCCCCGATCTTTTGCCGCTTGAATTTGGGCATCTATACGTTCTCTTTGAAGTTGCACAGATTGCTCTCTTTGAGCGGCTCTATCAGCAGAGCCTTGTAAAGTTGCTAATACTTTATCTGGTGAACCATACTTAGTTACAACACCAAGAATTTGCTCTTGTGTAGCATCAGGTGGTAATTTAGATAACTCATCACGCAATTGCTCTTCTTGCCTAATAGACAATTGAGTCTTAGCAGTTGTTGCCAAAGATGCTTGTTCTGCGGCTTTTCTTTGTTGAACCAAAGCCATTTCACTCTGTGCTTGACGAGCATATTGAGCCAATGCCATAGCACCTTGCTGATCTCCAGCTTGTGCCAACATCTGAGCACCTTTTAGGATCGATTCAGGATTAGTCTGGTCTATTTGTTGAGCAATAGCATTACGAGTGCTAATCATCTTCAACTGAGGGTCTTCAATACCCATAGCACCCGCAAATCCACGACCTAGTTGACCGACACTAGCCTGTAATCCCGCTTGAGCCGCAGCACCTGGCGATAATTGCGCTAGTGAAATTCCACGATTCAAGTCTTGGTTATATTGTTGGTTCTCATACATTTGCGGAGTCAAACCAAAAAGACCTTCTACTATGCTTGTTGCCATGATGATTCCTTATAAATATAAGCCAAGGTCTTGATTGCCATAAGCCAACCCAGTTCCAAATCCTGATGAACCCAAAGGAGTTTGGCTAAAAGCAGATTGAAGACCTGATAAGCCAGCTCCAAATAAACCACCTATTGCTTGACCAAACATGGCATTAGGATTTCCAGCAGCAGTTAAGCCTTGAGCCAAGAGATTGCGTGTTGCATCAGCACTTGTTGCCAAATTAGCACTCAATTGCGCTCCTTTTAAACCTAGTTGACCAACATTAAACCCTGCTTGTGAGCCAATTTGTCCCAAGTTAACACCCATGTTGTATGGTTGTTGCCCCAAAGTCTCCAAGGTCTGTGCTTGTCCCAAAGCAGCGGTATAAGGCGCATAAGCGGCTTGTTGACCACCATAGTATTGACCCATAGCTTGTGAGCCTTGACCAAGCAATCCCGCACCAAACAATACATCCCTCTGACCCGCTTGTTGTGCATTAGCTGCCAATTGAGCCTCTTGAGCAGCTCTAGCGTTGTACAGGGCTTGCAGTTCAGGAGTAGTAGCACCCATAGTGCCACCTTGAGCCACAGAAAGACCACCACGACCTTGTTGTTGAAGTTTGTTTTGCAGATTAGCAAGTTCCAACTCTCTGCCTGGTTGCAACAAACTCATCTGCTGATTGAGATAGTTCTGAGCAACTGCTTCAGGAGACTGAGCCAAGTACTGATTACCCAATCCAAACAACCTTTGTGCGCCTGTTTGAAGAGGAGCAAATTGAGATTGTGCTTGTTCAGCTTGTGTCAAACCTTGATTAGACAAAGCCATGAAACGATCTTGTTGGGCTTTAACATCTGGTGTTAAGTTGTAACCCGCACTTGATAGTCTTCCAGTTACAGGATCAAAGCCAAACTGAGATGTTCCAAACCTTGTGGTCATGCCAATAGGTCTGAACTGAGCCGCATCTTTAGCCGCTTTTGTTTCAGCATCAATCATTGCTTGCGCTCGTTGAGCAGCTTCTCTTGATGTTTGCATCTGCAAAAGATTACCCGCAGTACCAAGACCACCAGAGATCAAGTTAGCTCCAGCTGAACCCAACAAACTTGACAGTCCCAATGAGGCTGCTGTGTTTAGCAAAGGATTGGATGTTGTTGGCGTTGTTGGTTGCCTTGGTATTTCAGGCAATGTTAAAGGTGAACTTGGCTGAATTAACGGAATTGCTGCCGCAGTTAAATCACTGGTAATGCTAGGTTGTCTTTTATCAGTAATTGTTTGAGTTGGAATTGAACTAGCAGGAATTGTAGACGCAGCAACTGATGCCAAAGAATTAACTATTGAAGGAATAACAGTTGAGTTTGTGCTAGTAATAATCTGCTCTGCAACACTATTTGTAATGTTTGGCGATACAGAAGATACAGCACTAATCAAATCATTGGTAGTCAAGTTCTGACCACTTGTAATCAATACTTGCGCTTGAGTTTGTGCTTGTTGAAGCGTTACATTAGGTACAGTCGCAAGGATTGCATTTGTAATCTCTTGCGTAGTAGCAGGTCTATCTGCTGTAACTTGTAAATTTGCTAAATTGTTTGTTGCTCCTAAATTAGCATTAGTCCCTAAATTAGAAGCAAGTTGACTAGCAACCAAGTTTAATGTCGCTTGGTCTACCATTTGTGGTTGTGCTGTACCAGTTACATTTACAGTTCCACCTTGTGTTACTGGAGTGCTTATTGCCGTACTTGCAGCAGGAGTTGAAAGAGTAGTTTTTGGAACAACCAAACCACTTAATAGACCCGCATTGATTGCAGGAGTAGCAGTGCCTATAACATTAACAGCACCTGGTGTTGGCAACGTAGATGCAGTAGAACCTGTTAAAGAAGATATTGCTCTATCAATAATTGCTTCGTTATAGCCTCCAGCCGCCAAAGTATCAGCAATTTGAGTAGTTGATAAACCTTGGCTTGCTAAATTCTTGGCATCTGCAATAGCAAATTGACGCTCTGTAATAGAAGGTTCAGCAGTAGTGCCTGTAGTTAAGTAGTTATTAAGCGCATTACCACCATAAACCAAACCACCGCTTAATAGACCAACTTTTAAGGCTTCTCCAATATCAGCACCACCAGCCGCAGCCGCACCACCTTTAAAAAGTCCTGTGCCAACTGCTTGTGCTGTAGAGCCTGTAAGACCTAATTGACTTCCTAAGAACCCACCACCGCCTAAACCCAAGAAGGCGGCTTGGACAACAGGGTCATTAAATGCTTCAGCTAAACCGCCTAAAAATGAATTTGCAGTTTTTTGAGTTTTGCCAGTTCCTATAAATGTTCCATCTGCACCATATTGTTGAATCTCTGAACCAACAGGCGCACGATAATTAGGATCGCCAGTAGTTTTAGATGTGTAAATAGTCTCAAGATTACCAATCTCTTGTGTCTCACCAGAACCAGTAACTCTATATTCTGGTTGGATAATGGTATCACCAAGGGTTACTGTTTGACCTTGAGGAACAGTTGAAGCTACTTTAGTAAGAATTTCTCCAACTGAAACACCTGTTGAGTTAGCAATTTGAGTTGGATTTAAATTACCAGCTTTGATTAAACTATCAACACTTTGTGTAGCCAATGACTGAGCAACTACAGGACTAGCCGCAGCCTGAGTAATAACAGCAGGAGTTGTAGCTACAGTATTTGTCTTCTGTACTTGAGCAATTGCTTGCGGAGTGCTAGACGGCACTTCATGTTTAAACTGAGATAAAGCATCAATAACTGATTGGTTATAAACTGCCGTACCTTCAGCATTGGTGTGCAAAGCGTCTACCAACAATGCTTTATTTTGCAGAATCTCACCTTGAGTACCAACCAAAGCAACATTAGAGTTGGCCTTGGCAACATCTGTATAAATCTGGTCAACTTTAGGATCAAATTTGTTGTCAATTACATCTTGCACAGACTTAGCATAAGGTGAGCCAGTAAGAACAACATTAACACCTTGATCGCCAAGAGTCTTGACAATCTGGTTTAAGTTATCTTTTACAACTGCCTTGTCTACACCAGTAATGAAGTCAACACCACCTGCTTGCAAGTAAACAGTAGCATTAGGGTCAAACTGACCACCACCCGCTAAATATGTATTTAGTTGGTTAAGAGTGTCAGTAGTAGTCGATCCTGCAACCGCATAGTTTGATGTGGCTTGACCAGTAGCTTCAGTCAGTTGATTCTGTAAAGCTGTATTCGAGCTATTCCAACTAGCACCCGCTAAGATATTGCCACTTAGCAAACCACCAGAAGCACCACCTGTGGCAGCGGCTACATCCTCACCAGAAATGCCATACTGACGCATTGCGGCTTGTGTTGCAGCAGCATCTGGGTTTGTCCCCAAGAATGTACGAATATCGCTATAGAGGTCATCAGCAGTACCACCACTGTTTAACCGCCAAGCAAGTGCATCAGAGATAGCCATGATATTTTCCTTTATGCGCCAGTTACCACAATAATCAACTCTTCCACAGTGGTGCAAGCAGTAATAGCCGCTTCTTTAGCTGTGCAGTTTGCAATGATGGCAGCCCTTGCAGTTACCACATCACTAGGAATAGCAATGTCTCTTTCTGCCTTGCGAATGACCATCCAATCAGTCTGAGCCAGTTGTGAGTTTGCCGCTTGTTTAAACTGAGCAATCCACTGATGCTTCATGCCCCTTGTTATTAGACGTTCTGTGGAGTTGAGCATTGCTGGCTGTCCATCAACTGTGCCTAAGATTTGGACATACATGGGGTTGCCTTGCTCATCAGACTCTTCTCTGTCGTTCAAGAGTTTGGGATTGTCCACGCCCCAATAAAAGCGTTGGTCATACCAAGGTGCAACAACATCAGGCGTTTCCACAATGCCAATGGCTTGCTTTTCCTCTAGGCTTGTCAGACGTAGCCAATTCTGTGGGTAGCTTGTACCCTCGTGCTGAAACCCCTCATCAGGGTTTAGTGTTCTGCCGTTTAGTGTGAACATTGTTTTCTCCTAGACCTCAACGGGCCAAACTAAATTTTTGCGGTGCTTCTGCAAAGGCCATGTAGATGTATGTGCCGCCTGATGCGTTAACTACAGTTGCAGAACGACATTTAAAACCATTAGACAAATCATCAATAGAAGTTGCAGATGTTTCAGCACCCGAGGAGTTTGGCAATAATGTATTTGTAACTACGTTATATGTATCTCTTTTGGTATCCCAAATGTACCAATCAGAAGTGCTATCAGTGCGCTTCACCATTACAAATGCAGGTCTAAATCCTGTGTAAACAAATACACCATCAGCAGAACCATTGCCTGTGTAAGAGCCAAACGCAGAATATCCTGCTATTGGTGCAAAGCAATAGGCGACATAGGTTGCCGCTGAAGTATTTGCCGCACCTGAAGTTCCTATTGAAAACCTAGTAGATGTTGGTGCGGTGTTATTCCAAAGTGTTGGTTCATTTGCGGCTGTACTTGTGCCGTTCAAAAGCAAATAATATGAAGCACCAGTAGATATATGGTAAACAGCCCATCCACCTACATCACTTCTTGATTTGGTAATAACCATTGATGGCGCAACACCCAAACCATGACCTACAGTAGCGTTAGCCCCTGTACCTGTATAAGTCACCACACTAAACCCACTCGTAGTGTTTGCGCTTACTGTTGAAGTAATTGACCCTGATGTGTTGGATGAACCAGAGCCGTTGGCTTTCCAGTTCCAAGCGACATAAGTCTGAGAAGAGCTTAACCCACCTACTGCAATAGTAAAACCATCTGAACTAGGGATCCAACCATTTGTAAAAGTTGCTTCAACGTTTGTATTGTTTGTAATTAAATATGTACTGTTGCCACGAACCGCATCAAAAATCAAATGACTTTCTGCTGTACTTCTTGCTTTATTCCAAGTGAAATCAGGTTGAAAACCTACGCCAGTAACTACAGCACCACCATTTGGGCTAGTAAAAGTCACAGGATTAAAGAACTTACCAGCTTGCGTAGCCGTAGTCGCCCCAATAGTAGGCGTTGGCAAGTTTTGTGTGCAAAGTGCTTTGAAGCCACTTGGGGCTGTGTAAACAAATGGGCGTTGACCGAAGTTGCAAACTGCTATTGTTCCATCAATTGCGGTCACATTTAGCGGAATAATACTAGTTCCATTTAACGTAGTCGATGCAAGACTAATCGCACCTTGAGATGCGTTATTTTTGTAGAAAGTGACTGTGTTTGCGTCTAAATCTAATGCAACTCCTATGATGTCGCCTATTGCAAAAGTTGCACCATAAGTAGTGTCAGTCCCGTCAACTCGTTTGTGACCATCAATTGCAAAATAAACAACTGACCCACTAACATTTTGTGGGTTTATCGTTGCAAAATTCATAGTTGTTCTTGCAATTCCAACAAATATATTATCGGATGTAGTGACATTTACTTCCCAGTACCATTTTCCTGTCGATACAGAAAGTGTCCCCTGCATCCCAGACCATCCACCACCAGTTGCGCGGCCTTCTAAATTTCCATTTGTGTATGTTGTGGTCTGATAATTAACTATAAGTGGATTTAATGTGCAGTAATTCCCCCGCACAGTTCCACCCACGCCAGTATCCACGCCGTAAGGCGTAGGCACATCAACAAGAGAGTCATTACCCGCACCCGCAGTCACGCTAAAGTTATTAGGTGTCCAGTTGTTGCCGTTACCTGAGTAGTCTTTACCCAATGTAGCGGCTGTGGTGTTGCTGTTGTCTGAGAAGTTCAGATAGAAGCCGTTAGTGCCGTATGAGCCTGAGTAGGCTTTAGGTTGCCATACGCCTGTTTGTGCGTTTGTTTCACCGAATGATGATGGGGTTAAGGCTTGACCATCGATTAAATTTACTTCAGTTTGATAGCCATCAAAATAATATGATACAAGACCATCAAATAGTCTACCAACTCCATGTTGTGTAGCACTGTTGTACCAAGTATTGTAGTTTTGTGATGGATAGGTTGAAGTTGTAAATGATGTTACTTGAACGCCATTTACATAAAGTTTAATTCTGTTTGATGCAGTTGCTTGTGTTGTATCAAATGCTACAACCAAGTGATACCACGCAGATGGGTCACGAAACAATTGCGTAGTAACCAAATAATAATTTACGCCCGGATTGACTTCAATAATGGTTATTGCATTTGAATTAAATTCTATGTTTCCCCATGCACTGCTACCATTTCCTGAACTTATAAGTATACTATCGGCTACAAATTTTCCAATTTTAACCCACGCACTCCATGTAAATATTTGACGATTTGTAGCACTCGCAGGAGTACGATTAAGGTAGGCAGAATCTGCGCTGTTAAAGCGCAAACTGCGTGAGATTTGATAGCCGCCACTCGGGCGGGTTAGCAATGAGTCTTTAGCCGCAAACATTATGCGAACGCCTGTGCGTATGTGCCAAACCAAGATGTGCCGTTAGCCACAAAGGTCAGAATATCAACCCCCGTGGTTGCCGTAGTGGTTAGCGTTGGTGCAGTTCCTGCTGGAAACTTAACACTTGTAAACGTAGCGGTTCTGCTACCCGTTGCATCTTGAGTGCAGATCAGAATAAAAGACTTACCCGCAGTGGCTGTAGGCATGGTAAATGTGCAGTTGCCTGTCATCGTCACAGTCTGCACAGTACCGTTTGTCAGGGATAAGGTTTGCGTAGTGCCTGAGTTACCAATAGCCACCACAGACTCAACATAGTTTGTAACTGTTGGGTTTGTCAGAGTCTTGTTTGTCAGGGTGTCAGTTGTCGCTCTACCCACTAATGTGTCTGTGCTTGTTGGTAGCGTCAATGTGCCAGTGTTTGTAATGCTTGAGATTACTGGCGTTGTCAATGTTTTGTTAGTTAGAGTCTCAGAACCTGCCAAGGTAGCCAATGTTCCTGTTGTAGGGAATGTGACGTTTGTTATGCCTGTCAGTGTTCGTGTATACGCAAAGTTACCAGAGCCTGTCACAGTCATGGCAGCGTTGTTTGCAACACCTGTCCCTCCGTTGGCGGCTGGTAGTGTTCCTGTTACACCTGTAGTTAATGGCAATCCTGTGGCATTTGTTAAAGTTGCACTTGCAGGAGTTCCAAGAACAGGAGCAACAAGAGTCAATGCTGTGCCGTTAGTTGTAGCTCCAGTAATGCCGCCAAATGCACCTGCATTGTTGTATTGAACTTGAGTGGTAGAGCCGCCAGGAGTTCCACCACTAGATGCTGCAATTGTTTGATTAGGCCATGTGCCAGTAACAGTTACGTTTGTTCCCGCAACAATACTAGGAGTTGCTGTTCCTGTTCCACCATTAGCAACAGGTAATGTCCCTGTAACGCCAGTAGATAAAGGTAATCCAGTTGCGTTAGTTAATGTTGCGCTAGTAGGTGTTCCAAGGATAGGAGTCACCAAAGTAGGTGAAGTGGCAAAGACAGCAGAGCCAGTTCCAGTTTCATCAGTTAAGGCAGAAAGCAAATTTGCGCTACTAGGAGTAGCTAAAAAGGTTGCCACGCCTGTTCCAAGACCCGAAACACCTGTACTGATAGGCAAACCCGTTGCATTCGTTAAAGTGCCGCTTGTGGGTGTTCCAAGAATAGGGGTTACTAGGGTAGGAGAGGTAGCAAACACCAAAGCACCTGATCCTGTTTCGTCAGTAACGGCAGAAGCCAAATTAGCAGAACTAGGAGTACCCAAGAAAGTAGCTACACCACTTCCAAAGGATGTAATTCCTGTACCACCATTAGCCACTGGCAAAGTACCTGTCACACCAGTAGTCAAGGGCAAACCAGTTAAGTTTGTAGCTACACCAGAAGCAGGAGTTCCCAATGCGGGAGTCACCAGTGTTGGCGAGTTTGACAACACCACAGAGCCTGTACCAGTAGAACTAGTTACGCCTGTACCACCATTGGCTACGGGCAGAGTGCCTGTGATGTCAGCAGTAGATAAACTTACTGCATCCCATGTTGCATTTGTGCCATCAGTCTGAAGATACTTGTTTGCGTTACCTGTTTGAGTAGGTAACAGGTTATTCAGAGCACCAGCCGCTGTAGAAGCACCAGTTCCTCCGTCAGCTACCGCTAAGTCTGTGATGCCTGTGATCGTGCCACCTGTGATGGTTGCGCTAGAAGATGTGATTGGGCCAGTAACACCCGCTGTTGCCGTAACAGCACCTGTCAAAGTTGAAGTGCCTGTCACCGCCAAAGTGGTGCTTGCCGTAATTGCTTTAGCCGCTAGGGTTGTGTTAGCTACTGTTGCAGTTCCTGTAGCCGCACCAATGTTCACAGCAGTAGCTGCACCGCCCAGATTTAAGGTAGTTGAGACAGTATTAAATGCCGCTTGAGTAACCGCACCTACCAACGCACCCGCAAGGGTTGTTGTGCCAGATGCCGCTAGAGTTGTGAACGCACCCGCTGCTGGGGTTGTACCACCAATAGTCGCACCATCAATCGTACCGCCAGTAATTGCGGCAGAAGCATTATCTGTCTTTGTCGCAACAGCAGTGGCGATATTGTTGTATTCAGTGTCAATCTCAGTACCTTTGACAATCTTTAGAGGATTGCCAGGCGACAAGTTGTCTTTAGTCGCAAAGTTTACTGTTTTAGTGTAGTTACTCATTGTTTACCTCTTAGGCTGTTCTGCCATCTTTGGCTTGAATTTCAATCTTTTGCAAAGACAATTGAATATTATTGATTGTTGCCTCATAGCCCGTCTGGACAATCTTTCCTGCACCAGAAGCATTGGC
>Ga0304730_1001655_pt1 | contig 16537 bp, 30 predicted proteins | sample M_130628_MF_Meta_FD_190474 | JGI IMG/M metagenome (GOLD analysis project Ga0304730, IMG submission 190474) | Freshwater microbial communities from Lake Montjoie, Canada to study carbon cycling - M_130628_MF_MetaG (v2) (version 2) | ecosystem: Environmental > Aquatic > Freshwater > Lake | place...
GGTCAAGCGGCAACAGCGGCAGAGGGTTACGCGGGTTCACTCGGTAAGCTGCAGGTCGCGGCTAACAATGCTAAAGAGATTATCGGCGGTGGGCTGTTTGATGCTATCTCTGCTCTCGGCGGTGGAGATGTTAATAACGCTACTGGCAACATCGAGAAACTAGCTACAGGTATCGCAGACACTCTGCGAAATGTAGGTGAGTTAATGGCTCGACTAAAGAGCCTCAAGCCTGTACTTATCGCTTTCGGTATCGCGGCAGCGGCGGCTTTCTTTCCAGTTACTACGGCTATCGCTGGAGTTATATTTTTACTAGGTGATCTAAATAAGAGATTAAAAGAGCAGTCCTTTAAGAAAGGCATAATCCCTAATGGCATGGGTAATATATCCATGACCACAGGCAGCCAAGATACCCAGAGAGCAGATAACGCGGCGGCTGAGTTAGCTAGAAAGGCAGCCGAGGAGCAAGCAAAACGAGACAAGGCGGCAGCTGCAGCGGCAGCTAAAAGCGAAAGAGATCGTAAGAAAGCCGAGCAGGATCGCATAAAGTTAGCCAAGGCTCAGGCTATTTTTGACCTAAAGAAAATCCAGATAGCGGCAGCCCTCAAGGGTCAGCTTTCAGAGGAGGAGCGCGCTCGTCTCCTACTAATGCAGGCTATCGAGGATGAAAACATTAGCCTCATCGAGAAGTACACAAAGCTATTAACCGAGGCTCAGAATAAGGCTAAAGAGCTACAGGAAACTCTCAACGGCATTAAATCCATTACTTTCGGTGATCCTTTTGCAGGTTTCCGCGATGGAGCAGGCTTAGCCAAGTTGAGCATCGAGCAATTATTCAGTGGGTTCGCTACATCTGCCGCTAAGGCTGGGACATCTATTGATGCTTTAGTAGCCAAGGTTTCTAGCATGACAGGTATTACTTTAACTAATCCGATCGCTATGACATCTTTTGCTCAAGGTATTACGGCTGGACTCCCAACTCCAGAGGCTCTATCGGGTTCACGCTATGCAGCACAGGGAGCGGCTCAAGCTGGAGTAACTGTTACTAATAATTTTAATGGCGTAGTAACAGACCCTGTAGGTACTGCTAATCAGATTTTAACAATTATCGAGCAAGCGGCTAATCAAGTAGGTAACCGCTATGGTATCGGTACAGGTAATAAGGATGTGCTGTACATCGTATGAGCTGGGTAATTAATCCTACGATTACGATCGATGGCGTAGCTTATATCGGCAACGCGGTCGGCTCGGTATCTATCGACTATGGGCGCACTACTGTCTGGGATGACCAGAGAGCAGGCTATTCGCGTATCACTTTAGTAAACACAAATAATACTAACTTCCCCATCGATATTAATGATCCAGTAGTAGTAAAGGTTCGTAACGCGGCTAACACAGCTGATATAACTGTTTTTACTGGAAACGTGACCTCCCTCACTAATGAGGTTAAGGCAGCTACTGGAGCAGTAACTATTACCTATGTGAACATTACAGCGGTAGCCCCTCTGTCTATCCTTTCGCGTACTCAATCTGGATCAGTTGCTTACCCTAGCGAAAACGAGTCGGCTCGTATTGATCGTATCCTTACTGAGACGGGCGTAACTAAGGACACTATCGATACTGGCATCTATACGCTCCTAGCGCGTAATGCTAACCCTAACGATGCTCTTACCCTATGTAATGCCTATGCGGGTACTGCTACAGGTGCTATCTATGAGACTAAGACAGGCGCGGTAGGTTATGCCTCAGAAAATCGCCGTAATCAAGATGTTATCGCTAATGGCTATTTTGCTATCTCAGCCGATTATATTAACCAAGCGACTATTCGCAGCTACCTAAGCCAAGGCGATGTAATTAATTCAGCCAAGGTGGGTTATAACAATGGCTCCTATGTAACTGTAATTAGTACTGGATCGACTGCTACTTATGGCACTATCGCAGGTACTCTCAATACCGAGATTAGTAACGAGACAGATGCAACCCTTTTAGCCAATATCTATATCGGCATGAGAGCCTATCCTAAGACCTCCCTATCCTCGGTTGAGGTTCGCATCGATGATCCATCCATGGACGATACGACCATCGACAAAATGCTTAACATGTATTTTGGTATGCCAGTACAGATGGCAGGTCTGCCCCTCACTATTTCGGCTACGACTTATCAGGGTTTCGTAGAGGGCTGGAATCTATCTTTTAGCCAATTATCGGGTAAAATAACCTTGCGCACTACAGAGAAAACATATTCTTATCGTCCTACACAATGGGAGGATGCGCCGCCTGCTCAACAATGGCAAGCGGTGGGGGCTACAATTCAATGGCTACAATACGAGTAAAGGATAACTAATGGCAACTACTACTAATTATGGGTGGACTACCCCTAATGACACTGACCTAGTAAAGAATGGTGCTAACGCTATCCGTACTCTGGGTAGCTCTATCGATCAAACTACCGAGGACATCTATCTACTTAACCTTATGGGAGCCCTATAATGGCAAATACAGCTAAATCATTATTCAGAGGTGCGGCAACCCTTACGACTACTACAGTCCTCTATACAGTGCCTGCATCTACTAATACTATCGTGAGCAATATTGCCGTAGTAAATACAGCTGCTACAGCGGCTACTTTTACTCTAGGCATGGGTACTGCTGGTGCGAATACTGCGCTGCAGACTACTAGCGCGATCCCTGCTAACTCCACTATTTATATTGATCTAAAGCAAGTCTTGGCAACTACTAACACTATTACAGGTGGCGCATCTGCCGTAACTGTTTCATTTCATATCAGCGGAGTGGAGATCGTATAATGGGATCTAGTCAAGTACCTGCAGCCACTAGCGGTGGCGTTACTCAAAAAGTTCAAGAATTTACAGCTACTGGAACATTTACAGCTCCAGCTAACTGTTCAGCCGTTGAAGTATTTTTGGTAGGAGGCGGGGGAGGTGGCGGTGGTGCTACTGCTGGAGCTCCAGGAACATACGGTGGCGGCGGTGGAGGTGGCGGCATCGTCTGGAAAACTTTAACTGTTACTCCTAGCACTGCATATACAGTCACAATCGGTGCAGCGGGAACAGCTGGAGCATCTGGCGGCGGATCAGGTGGTGCTGGCGGAAACACTACTTTCGGAGCTTTAGCAACAGCATCTGGCGGTGGTTACGGTGGCGGTGGTACTGGAGCCGCTACAGGCGGTAACGGCGGATCAGGTGGCGGTAATGGTTATTCTGGAGCAGGTGGCGCGGCAAGTTCAGGCGGTGGCGCGGGTGGTAATGCTGTCTATGGCGGTAATACAACTACAGTAGTCGGCGGTAAAGGATCTCAGGGCGGTAATGGTGGTCTATTTTATGCATCCATCGGCGGTCAAGGGATCAATGGTTACGGCGGTGGCGGCGGTAATGCTTCTGGAAATTCTGGCGGTGCTGGAGCTGGCTACGGAGGAGCAACACCTACGGCAGGTGCGACAAATACAGGCGGTGGCGGGGGAGGCGCATCTAATGTGACTTTAGCTGGTGGAGCAGGCGGATCTGGTTACGCAATAGTTACTTACTGGAGTTAAAATGGAAAGACAATACGCATTTATTAAAGATTCGATCGTAGTTAATGTCGCTGTTTTTGCTGAAGAAAATCAAGAATTAGCAGACATTATCACTGGAGAACAGGGCTATGATCTAGCGATATGGTGTGACACAGATAATCCAACCATCGGATCATCATGGGATGGATCTGTATTTACTCCTCCGCAGGTAATCGATGAAACCTCGGCTGAGTAAAGCGGCTGTACAGTTTCGCGAGCAGCTAGATGACCAATACCCCGATCGTGCTAGGGTTTCGGACGGCTGGATCGGTGATGCAAAACACGCTGCTCGTAAGTCTGACCACAATCCAGATGATCAGGGGTGGGTACGAGCCATCGATATTACTGCCGATCTCGGAGACCCCGAACTCATGCACTACCTTACTGATCAGGTACGAAAAGCTGCAAGAAAAGACAATCGTATCGCCTACATCATTTTCAATGGTCGTATTGCCAGTCCTATTATGGGCTGGAGATGGAGACCCTACAAAGGTGCATCGCCGCACAAACACCACGCTCATTTTTCGTTTAAGAAAACGGCTGACAATGACAGTAGATTTTTTCAGATACCTATGCTAGGAGGCACAGAATGAAAATGAAAAACCCTTACGCTTTAGCCGCTGGTGCTTTCCTAGCTGCATGGGCATCTACTAACTTCGACATCGACTACCGCGCTATTTTATGGGCTGTACTGTCAGGCGTATTCGGTTATGCGAGCCCCAAAAAGTGAGTCAGGATAATTTTTTTCAGCTCTACATTGCCACCATCGCTACTATCGGTGGTCTTTCGGGTTTCGTAATCACTCATCTATTATCTGAAATCAAACGACTCCACGCGCGTGTCGATGAGATTTATAACATCCTCTTAGAGCGATAATAAAGCCATGGCAAGAAAGAAAGTAATCGACCTAGACACATACAGCGCGTTAGATGCGTGGGCTATCTCATTACAAGAAATGTACAGAGCTTTACGCCGTGCGGGTTTCGATGTTGAACTTTCTCTCGCCATTATCGTAGAGCCTATGGCATATCCTAGATGGATACTGCCAGACCCAATCGAGCCAGAAAAGCTGGGCGATTATGAGGATGATGACGAGGACTAAATGCGTACAGTAATCGTGCCAGACCTTCAAGTGCCTTTTCACGATGTAGTAGCAGTTAAAAACGTTAGTAGCTTTATTAAATCCTATCGACCAGACAGAGTAGTAACCCTCGGAGATGAGATCGACCTCCCTCAGATTAGCCGCTGGAATGAGCATAAGAGCGGATGGTTTGAGCAGACCCTAGACGATGACAGAAACCTCACAGTCGAGGTTTTATGGGAGCTCACACAATATAGCCCCGAGGCTCACATGGTGCGTTCTAATCACACAGATCGCCTATTCAATGTAATCGCCTCTAAAATCCCTGCCTTTATGGCATTACCAGAGCTTAGGTTCGAGAAGTTTCTCAAGCTAGATGAGCTGGGCATCCAGTACCATAAGACCCCTCTAAGCCTATCTAAGGACATTATCGCCGTCCATGGTGACGAGCAGAGCATCAACCCCCACGCGGGCATGACAGCCCTTGGAGCGGCTCGCAGGCATGGTAAAAGCGTTATTTGTGGGCATACTCACAGAGCTGGACAGTCAGCCTTTACAGAGGCATCTGGAGGCAAAATAGGGCGCATCCTACGAGGATGGGACAGCGGGCACTTAATGGATGTCCGAAAGGCTCACTACACCAAGGGCACAATGAACTGGCAACAGGCTTTCCTTATTATGGAGGAGGTCGGTAAAAATGTGCAGGTCACGATTATCCACCTTGAGAAGGATGGCACGTTTATCGTCCATGGAAAGCGTTACGGCAGAGCCCGCTAAATCGTTATCGTTTCGTTATCAAAATATAAGGTAACTCCTCGGTTACCTGTGTTTTACTTATCCAGTAAGCCGATCGAGGGCATCGGATACGGATAGGGCAACAAATGAAAATCACAGCTAAAGATTTTGACATGTTAACTGAAACTGTTATGGCATGGAAGGGCAACGACTGGCATCTACAGAATCATCGCTTTCTAGATGATGTATCTATGGAGTGGGCTGTTTGCTACTGGGTCGAATCAACTACTGCAATGATCCTAGCTCGTACCTTTTTAGAGGATAATAACTACGATTATGAAACATCTTATGATGAAGCTATGGACTCTTTCATTATCCTTACAAACTACGACTCATACAGAATGGCGATCTCAGCATGAGCAGCAGAGACAAAATGCTTTTAATCTGCCTTATCGGCATCTGTATCGGTTTTATTATTGCAATCTATGATGCTTATAAGTATGGATATGAGAAGGGTCATCGTGTAGGCTGGCATAAAGGCAGAGCCGTTAATCGACAGGAGTTTTGGCAAGAATGAAATACACAGAGATTTTACAGAGTGCTACAGACATCATCCAAGATCGTGGTCTCAACGACTATGGTCACCCTGCAGATAACATGCAACACGCCGCTATGCTCATCTCAGCATACCTACAGTATCCAGTCGAGGACTATCAAGTATGCGCCATCCTCGCGCTCATCAAGATCGCGAGAGCTAGTACAGGCAATCCAGACAAAGCCGATAACTACGTGGATGCCGCCGCTTATCTCGCATTAATGGGGCAACTCAGCACAGAGGAGAATAATCTATATGTCTAAATACTTATTAGAGATCAGTAAAGATCATCATGAACACGAGATTAATTTAGGAATTGATTTTGGTTACAGTAAAAAGTGGGGTTTTTTAAGAATATCTATATCCCTATTCACTTATACCATTAATTTTACAATAGACTGGAAGGTTGAAAATGTTTAACCTAGACGATTACGAGGATGTAGCAGCTAGAGTATTGCGTTTTCAAAAAGCATACCCAGAGGGAAGGATCGTTACAGATGTTATCCAATTTAATTCAGAGAAGGGCATTATCCTTATTGCGGCGCAAATTTATCGTAATGCTAGTGACACTCTGCCTGCGGGCGTTGATTATGCTTTCGGTGATGCTGCTACGTTTAACGCAGGGATGCGTAAATGGTATGTGGAGGATACATCGAGCAGCGCAATCGGCAGAGCTTTAAGCCTAGTCTTAGAGACTCAAAAGAAACCTACCAAACAGGATATGGCTAAGGTTGTAACTCCTAAGCCAGTTAAACCAGCGGTACAAGATGTTGTACCAGATGATCAGGATTACTGGACTACTCCAGTAGGACAATATAATAAAGTGGTAGATGCTCCAGTTACATTAGATAAAGCTCTAGAAACTGTTGCAGCTGTTATCGGTACTCCAGAGGCAGGTGAAGTGCCTACCTGTAGTCATGGGCATCGTATCTGGAAAACAGGAAAATCCTCTAAAACTGGCAAGGAATGGGCTAACTACTCATGTCCGCTATTAGGTCACGCGGGCATGGAAGGTAAGTGCGAGCCAATATGGTACGAGGTTAATAATTTAGGAAAATGGCAGCCTCAGAAAGCGTGGTCATAATGGGTCACTTAGAGTTTTATAACGAGACAACAGGCGAATGGACTAATTTAGAGGATGTACCTCTAATTGACACGATTAATTGTCAGCTCTGTAACGAGCCTACCGAGGCTTGGAACATTATCGCCAACATCGTCATTAAAGATAATGAAGTTTCAGTTGGCACATGGCAATGCAGAAAGTGCCACGCGGTTAATGGCTAATAATGCAAGGCGTACTAGAGGTTTCCGTACAGAGCGTGTCGTAGCACAGTACCTATCGACTGTGTGGAGCGGCGCGACTGTAGGGAGGGGTAATGGTAAGGATATTGTTAATGTACCTTTTGATGCAGAGGTCAAAAGTCGTACAGGGTTTCAGCCATTGGCTTACCTAAAACAATTAAAAGCGCGAACAGATAAGAGTGGGGACTTAGGTTTCGCGGTTTTACGCCTTAATGGACAGGGAGAAAATGCAGAGGACTATGCCTGCGTAATCCGACTAGGTGATCTCTTACCATTACTCCAGCTTAAATATGGACATATAGATAACGAGCCTACCGAGGCAGACATCGATAGATGTGAAGCCTGCGGTTCATACATGATAAGGAAGTGCCTAACATGCCAGCCTACGACTATAGATGTGTTAAATGTAATCTCGAAAATGAGGTCACCCATGGATGGCACGATCGACCAGTAATTCCATGTACATATTGTAATGAGCCTATGGTAAAGGGCTTTAGTGCTACAGCTGTGCATTTTAAGGGTAAAGGCTTCTATTCAACAGATAAATAGTTATCCACAGAAGTTATCCACAGGGGGTTACGACATGCCGACACGCCATAAATCCACGCTGTTAGTAGACACATCTGATACGCTAACGCCGCAGAGCCTCTCAAAGGCTCACCGCGAGCCCCATAGGGGCGTAGCTCGCGGGGTGCTAGTAGCTATTGGGATAGCTCTATGCTTTATGCCTGCAGCAGGTGGTTCTAAACCTAAGCAATATATAAGCTATAAAGAATATGCTTATTATGCTTTAGGTAATAATCTCAAAGAGTATAAATGCTTAGTTACTCTCTATGGTAAAGAGTCAGCTTTTAACCCTAATGCTCGTAATGGTAGTCATTATGGAATACCTCAAGGTAAGAGTGTTTACTTATCAACACTTAACGGCTATGAGCAGATACAATGGGGCTTATCATATATAGGTAATCGTTATGGTGAGCCATGTATTGCATTGGATCACTTCAAGCGTAAGGGATGGCATTAATGAGTAGTAGTAACCCTAGTCATAGAGAGCTAGGTACTCAACGCTGGAAGCAACAGCGTAAGCGCGTGCTTGAGCGTGACTCGTACATTTGTACCTATTGCGGTGGAGAAGCTACACAGGTCGATCATATTATCCCGCGTGTCCATGGTGGAGGACATGACTTAGATAACCTCGTGGCATGCTGCAGACCATGCAATACGCGTAAAGGGAGCAAGTCTGAGGCTCGTTTTTTAGGCATGAGTGCTACCCCCCCTGTCTTTTCAGACTATGTTTCCCCGATAACGACAACAACGATCCCAGCTAGTCCAATGATGACCCGACCTAGTGCGAATTAATGACAGATAAGCCCAAAAAGAAAAAGCCGCTACGAGGGGCACTCAAGCCAAGGCTTCACAGTCCTTTCCTCAAGGGTAAAACTAAGGGTGACCAGATAGCCCAGCTCGCAGAGCAGATAGGGCAGCCCTTATTAGCGTGGCAAAAGCTAATACTTGATGACATGTGCGGCGTGGATAAGGATGACATGTTTATCCGTAAGACCTCGCTCCTATTGGTGTCGAGACAGTCTGGAAAGTCGCATCTAGCTCGTATGAGGTGTCTAGCGGGTCTATTTTGTTTCGGTGAGAAAGACATCCTCATAATGTCATCTAACCGCTCAATGGCGATGAAGTCCTTTAACATCATGGCAGACATCATCGAGCGTAATGACTTTCTAAGAGTGCAGCTCAAGGATGGAGATGTTAAAAAGGGTATCCGTAGGACTAATGGCGATGAGCGCATTATCCTTGCTACAGGGGCTCAAATTGAAGTGGCAGCGGCTACCTCAGATGGAGCGCGTGGGCGCACGTGCGACCTCTTATGGATCGATGAATTACGTGAGGTGTCCGAGGTCGCGATGGATGCTGCTAAATCGGTGACGATCGCTCGTAAGAATAGCCAGAGACTTTTTACATCGAACGCGGGCTCGGCGTTTTCAACTGTACTCAATGACCTGCACGATAGATGTCTCAGCTACCCGCCTAAGTCTCTAGGTTTCTATGAATACTCAGCCCCTGCCTACTGCGACATCTGGGATCGATCCGCATGGGCTCTCGCGAATCCATCGCTGGGTTACCTAATCACGGAGGAGGCTATCGAGGAGACGATCGCTACCTCTAGCGTGGCAACTGCTCGTACAGAGACTTTATGCCAATGGATATCCAGCGAAACCAGCCCATGGACTCCTAACAGCTGGGAGGACTTAGCCGATAGTGAGCTAGTTATGTCGGTGGGTGCTTATACCATGTTTGGGTTAGATATTGATCATACGAAACGCTCAGCTGCTCTCGTGTGCGGGCAGATAATGCCAGACGGACGGATAGGTTTAGCTTTAGTCCAGACGTGGGAAAGCCATATTGCAGTCGATGAGCTCCAGATCGCAGTAGAAACTAAAGCATGGTGCGACATGTATAAGCCGCGCCTAGTACTTTACGATAAGTACACATCCGATGTAGTGGCGAACAGGCTCTCTAACGCTGGAGTAATGACAGAGGACTGTTCAGGTGCTCAGTTTTATACCGCATGTGCGACCTTTAAGGAATACATCGATAATCGTAGAATCGTGCATCAAGGGCAAGAAATCCTCGATACCCAGATGAATAATTGTGCCGCAAAAAGCAATGACTCAAGCTGGAGAATCATTCGTAGAAAATCTGCAGGATCGGTAGCCGCACCGATCAGCCTAGCCATGGTCGTTTATAACCTATCTAAGCCTCAGTCTAAGCCTCAGATTTATACTTAGACACACCTTATGCAATATGTCAAATACTTGACATGTGGTATCATTTATGTCTATGGGTCGCATACTACAAACATTCGGATTACAGTCTAAGCCTATTTTAGAAGCTCAGTCTGCCCCTCAAGTCTTAGGCGAGTATTCGCCTTATGCGATGCCATTTCAAAATGCTTACATCGGTCGTACAGAGGCTATGTCCGTACCTGCGTTACTTCGCTGCAGAAACCTTTTAGCGGGAACGATCGGCGCAATTCCTTTAGAGCTTTACAGAAAATCAACTAATGAGGAATTAGGTTCGCCTGCATGGTTGGAGCAACCTTCATACTCTCAGCCTCGATCAGTAACGATCGCATGGACAGTTGACTCGTTACTCCTATATGGGCAGGCTTTCTGGAGGGTCGTAGAAGTTTATAACGAGGACGGACGTCCATCGCGTTTTGAGTGGATCGCTAATAACAGAGTTACTGCAACACTAGATAGCACTAATACTTATGTGAAGTCTTATGCAGTCGATGGCACTACATTACCGATGGATGGATTGGGAAGTTTAGTTACATTCCAATCACTAAGCGATGGCATCCTTAATACTGGAGCTTCAACAATTCGTGCAGCTATTGATATTCAAAAGGCAGCATCTATTGCAGCCTCAACTCCGATGGCTACTGGATATATCAAGAACACAGGGGCTGACTTAGACCCTAAAGAGGTTCAAGGATTACTCGCAGCTTGGCGCCAATCTCGTAATAGCAGGTCAACTGCATATCTTACTAGCACTTTAGAATATAACCCAGTTTCATTTTCACCTAAAGAAATGATGTACTCGGAAGCGATTTTCAACCTTGCTACTGAAATTGCGCGTTTATGTAACGTGCCTGCATATTATGTTTCTGCAGATCAAAATAATTCAATGACTTATGCCAATGTCCAAGATGAGCGTAAGCAATTTTTAACGATGTCTCTACAGCCATTTATTACAGCTATTGAGGATCGTTTATCTATGGATGATATTACCGCTCGCGGTAATGTCGTGAAGTTTGACATCGACAAAAACTTTTTACGTACTGATCCACTTCAAGAATTAGCAGTAATCGAAAAACTGTTAACGCTTAATCTAATTACTCCAGAGCAAGCGATGGAAATGACTGATCTAACACCTAACGGAAATAATGGTCTAGAATGAATCAAGTAATTACTTTCTCGGCTGAATTAACAGCCGACTCAGCGAGCCGTACTATCTCAGGTAAAATTGTGCCTCTTAATGTTGAAGCGGGCTCTACTAATATGGGTAAAGTTATTTTTGCCTCTGGGTCTATACAAATCCCAGACCCTAAATCTGTAAAATTATTAAACCAGCACGATATTAAAAAGCCTTTAGGGCGCATGGTTTCCTTTAGTGAATCAGAGGATGCAATCCACGCTGTATTTTCTGTAAGTCGATCACAGCGCGGTACAGAGGCTTTAATTCTTGCCGAGGAGGGATTGCAGAGCGGTCTTAGTATCGGTGCTGAAGTATTAAAATCAAAAATTAAAGATGGCATTACTTATGTCTCCTCAGCCCGTCTCGTAGAAACGAGCCTTGTAACAGAGCCAGCGTTTAAGTCTGCTCAAGTAACTGATATTGCGGCGGAAGAATCTGTCGCAGATGAAACAAACCAACCAACAGAAAGCGAGACAGCACCCGTGGAACAAACCACTCCAGCAGTCGAAGCAACACCAGTTGAAGCACCAGCGGTTGAAGCTGCTCGCCCAACTGTAACAGCTATGTCATATACAAAGCCGCGCATCGAATTGACAGCAGCTAAGTATGCAGAAAACTCAATTCGTGCAGCACTAGGTGATGAGTCAGCTCGTCAGTACCTATTAGCAGCGGATGACACAAGTGATAACGCAGGTCTAGTGCCTACACGTCAGTTGTCAGAAATTATTAATCCACTCGGTACAACAATTCGTCCAAGCATTGAAGCAATCTCTCGCGGAGTATTGCCAGATGCAGGTATGACTTTTGAAATCCCAAAAATCACAACAATGCCAACAGTTGCAGAAACAGCAGAAAATGCAGCATTTAACGAGACAGATCAAGCAAGTTCATTTTTGTCAGTAACAGTTAAGAAATATGCGGGACAACAGACATTCTCTGTCGAATTGCTTGACCGCACATCGCCTGCGTTTTTTGATGAGCTTGTACGCAATATGGCTGCAGCTTACGCAAAGGCAACAGATGCTGCAGTTAACGCAGCTCTAATCACTGGAGCAACAGCAGATGCAACAACTACAACAACATATCCAACAGCATCAGAGTTGCTAGGAATTGTTGCTCGCGGATCAGCATCTGTTTATAATGCGACACTCGGTTTGGCTAATCCATTTGCACGTAACATGATCGTGAATACAGCGCAATGGTCAAACATTATGACACTTAATGACTCAGGTCGACCAATCTACAACGCATCACAGCCACAAAATGCAGGCGGTGTAGTAACACCAACAGCACTACAAGGCAATGTTGCAGGTCTTAACCTATTTGTAACACCAAACACAGCAGCTGGAACAGATACAGACGGATCAATCCTTATCGTAAACCCAGATGCATATACATGGTATGAGAGCCCTACCTACCGCCTACGCGCAGAATCAACAGCAGCAGGTCAGGTAACTATCGGCTACTACGGCTTCGGAGCAATCGCTACTAAGGTCGGAGCAGGCGCATTTAAGAATAACAAGGCGTAAGCCAAACTAAGTCGCTCTGAGGGGTAGTAGCCCTCTACCCCTCAGAGTCTTTAGAAAGGAATAAGATGTCACTCTGCACAGTAGCTGAATTAAAATCGGCTCTCGGTGTTGGTTCGTTGTATCCAGATGCAACGCTTCAACAGTCATGCGATGCTGCAGATGCTGTACTTATTCCTATGTTATGGACTTCTACTTGGTTTACAATAGGTCATAGCAATGTTGTAGGTACTGGCACTTTATTCTTTAATGATTTAACTAAAGATATTTTTTATGTCGGTCAAAGCGTAACTATCGCTAATTCTGGAAGTCTTTATAACGGCACTAAGACAATTACTGCAGTCGGTACTAACTCAATTAGCGTAACGACAACTCATTCAAATGTTAATCCTTACCATCCTATTTATCCTTATGGATCGGTTTCAACTACAAGCAACACCGACTGGACTTTGGATGCTGCAATTCAGGAAGCGGCACTCATGATCGCTGTTGACGTCTGGCAAGCCCGACAAACTACATCTAGTGGCGGCATATCTCCAGACTTCCAGCCCTCGCCGTATAAAATGGGTAATTCCCTTTTATCACGGGTAAGAGGTTTAATCGCTCACGCAACAGATCCTAGGAGTCTTTTAGGATAATGCCAGCGATAACTACACTACGAAATGCACTAGCTACTGCCCTAGTCGATGACACTCGCTGGCAGACTTTTAGCTTTCCTCCAGCGACCGTACTCGCTAACAGTCTTATTATCTCTCCAGATGATCCCTATGTCGTACCTAATAATAGTCAATGGAATATCAGTCCTACGGCTCGTTTCAAGCTAACGCTTACGACCCCGCTCTACGATAACCAAGGTAACCTCAATGGCATCGAGGACTCTTTAGTGGCACTCTTTAACAAACTATCTACATGCGGTTTCGTACTAAATGTCGGATCAGTATCTGCACCATCAATTATGACTGTACCCTCTGGAGATTTACTTTCAGTAGAGGTAAACATCGAAACTATGACGAGCTGGGGATAACATGGCAAGCTATACAAATAAATCAGATAATCAATTCGTAGGTGTCGGTTTCGGTGAAATCATCACAGACGAGCAGCTAGAAGGATGGGATGTTGCACATCTCGTTAAAATCGGATCACTCGTACCTGTGACAGAGACAAAGAAAGAGACAAAATAAATGGCAGTCTATGCATCCAATAACGCCTATTTTTCATTAGGCACATACGACCTATCGGCTGTTGTTACTAACCTCAGCCTTAACATGAACTACGATCCTATCGAGATCACAGCCATGAACGATACAGCTCATAAGTACGTTAAGGGCTTGGCATCTCATACCATTACTGGCACGCTCCTATTGGATCAGATCGCTATCGGTGCAGGTGCTACACGTGCAGTCCTAGACTCTCTACGTGGTACGACTGCCGCTTTCATTATTCAGCCAGTAGGTGCTACAGCATCTGCAACAAATCCTAAGTACACGGGCTCATGCTTCGTAAACGCTTATACCCCTGTTAATGGCGGTATCGATGAGGTTGCAAGTGTCGATTTTACATTTGATGTCACTACCGACATTACTATCGCTTACGCATAAGGAGACTAATTAAATGGCTATCTATCTTTCCAATACTACTTACCTACTATTAGGTAGTACAAACGTCTCTAGCTTCGTCCAGAGCGCAGAATTAAACATCAGCTATAACATGCTCTCTGCTAAGGCTATGGTCGCTTCAGGTTCAGTAGTCGGTAATCCTATGGTTAAGGGGTCTGCTAATCACACATTAACAGCGACTCTATTTAACGATCAGGCACTTACTAGCATCCGCTCTATCCTAGATGGTGCTAAAGGTACTACCTTGGCTTTCGCTATCGCAGCTAACGGATCAACGGCTTCGACTGCTAACCCTGTTTACTCAGGTAATATCTATGTAAACGACTATACTCCAGTAGGTGGCGATATTAATACTGCAGCGATGGTGGACTTCACTTTCGACATTGCAGGCGATATCGTTATCACAACAGCGTAATAACTAACGAAAGGGCTAAATAAATGGCAAAACTAAAGATCGTACGAAATGATGACTCGGTGCTAGAGGGTGAAATCACTCCAGCGGTTGAGTACAGCTTCGAGCAGTTTTTTAAGCAAGGTTTTCATAAAAGGTTTCGCGACCTAGAAAATCAGTCGGACGTGTACTGGCTGGCTTGGGAAGTTACTCGTAGAGCTGGGGAAGTAGTACCGCCTTTCGGCTTGCAATTTATCGAAACGCTAAAGAGTGTCGAGGTCTTAGACTCTGACCCTTTAGCATAAAGCGTGATTTACCTTTTACATATTTAATTGCGAGATTAAGTATTCGATTAGGTATCGCGCCGATGCAATTATTAGAGATCGATCCGACAATGCTAGAGGCATTATTGGAAGGTCTAAAAGATGAAGCCAAGGAGATGAAGGATGCGTATAGAAATAAACGGGGTTAAGGAAACTCGTAAAGCTATACGCAACTTCGCTCCAGACCTTAATAAAGAGCTTAATAAAGAACTTCGTAAAGCTCTAGCTCCTATCGCTCAAAAAGCTAAAGGTTATGTAGAGGTTACTCCTCCTATGCGTAACTGGGCTGCGCGATCTTTCTCAGAGGGTAAGTTTCCTCCCTATTCGGCTGGGACGATTAAGTCAGGTATCGGCTTTAGCACTAAGGCGGGAAAGACTACCCGCTCTGGATTTACCTCTAATGCTCAGATTTTTAATAAGTCTGTTGCAGGTGGTATCTATGAAACTGCAGGTAGGGCTCGTAATGGTCAAGGGCAGCCATGGGTAGGTGCTAAGGCAGGTGGAGCATCTAAGAAAGTAAGCCGCTCGGTTAATCCTAATGCGGGTACGCAATTTATCGCTAACCTGCCAGAGCTAACCTCTAGCCTTATGGGTCGTGGACGTTTGATCTATCGCGCATGGGCTGAGGATCAAGGTAAGGCGTACGGCGCAGCGATTAAGGCTATCGATACTGCAGATCGTAAGTTTATGGCTCTAGCAAAAACTACTAAGTTAAGTAAGGCTGCATAATGCCAATTATTAACATCGGGTCTAAGTTAGATGGTAAAGGTTTTAAGCAAGCCGATACAGCTCTTACTAAACTAAATAAGTCAGGTAAAGACTTAACTCGTACTCTCGGCTTAGCTCTCGGTGGAGCGGCTATTCTCGCCTATGCTAAAAATGCGGGCAAGGCTTTCGCAGAGGATGAGAAAGCTGCAGCCTCTTTAGGTCGTACCTTAGATAACCTCGGTTTAGCTTTCGGCTCTAATACTGGAACTGTTAACGGCTTTATCTCACGCCTTGAAAGACAGACAGGCGTTTTAGATGATGAGTTACGTCCAGCGATGGATCGTTTCCTACGCGCTACAGGCGATGTCGCTAAATCTCAGGATTTACTTAACCTATCCCTAGATATTGCAGCGGGCACGGGTAAGAGCGTTACTCAGGTGAGCCAATCGCTCCAGAAAGCATATCTGGGGCAGACTCAGGCTATCGGTCGATTAGGTGTAGGACTTACTAAGGCAGAGATTACATCCTCATCATTCGAGGAGATCTCGGCTAAGCTCTCTACTTTATTCGCAGGTCAAGCGGCAACAGCGGCAGAGGGTTACGCGGGTTCACTCGGTAAGCTGCAGGTCGCGGCTAACAATGCTAAAGAGATTATCGGCGGTGGGCTGTTTGATGCTATCTCTGCTCTCGGCGGTGGAG